>TARA_R110002074_G_scaffold390248_1_pt1 | contig 73463 bp, 62 predicted proteins | sample TARA_R110002074 | Tara Oceans TARA_R110002074 (sample SAMEA4397215) | marine metagenome | biome: Polar Biome; feature: [MIX] marine epipelagic wind mixed layer (ENVO:01000061); material: water (ENVO:00002006), including particulate matter (ENVO:01000060) such as... | depth 10-100 m
CTCTTTGTTCGTAAAGACATCCGAACGGAGAAGTCGGTCGGTGGAGCATGATCGATAGTCACTTGGCGTTCAGGCTGGAGAGTTGAAGGGCTGGCGAGGCTCCCAGATGCATTTTCTCCAATTGTCTATTGCGACACACCATCGTAGGGGACGCTAATGCCTTATTCGCCAATCAAAATCAGCTTGCCGGTTTCCGGATCGCGGTAAACCTGCCCCAGTGACTCCATGCCCTCGCTGTTGCCCTCCAGAGTCTGGCGGAGGGATTCCGGTGGCTCCGCCAATTCCCGGCCCTGGCTGACGTCGACGGCGTCCTCCAGCTTGAAGTGCTGGCGCAGTTCCCGGCTTTGGGAGATCAGGGCGATCATCAGCCCCAGGGCGAACACCAGCATCACGTCCATGATATTGGCGAATCCCGAGAGGGGGTCGGTGTCGGCTTCGTGAAAATGCCTCCGCTGCCAGGGGGGCGTCTTATCGCCCTTGTCACGCGCCATGGTCTGCTTCCTCCACTGCCTGCCAGGTCGCCTCGTACCAGCGGCGTCGCACCCGGCCAATCAGATAGGCCACCAGGCCCACCAGCAGTCCGACCACGGTGGTGTCGAAGGCGACGGTCAGGGCGGTGGCGAGTATATCGATGTTGCCAGAGCCCAGTGCCGCTAGGCCCGGACCCAGAGGAATCAGGGTGCCCATCAGGCCCAGAATCGGCCCACTGCGGGCCAGGAGGTCGGCTCGCTCCAACCGCAGAAGGGCGTAGCGCTGAAAATGGGCGGCGCTGCCCCGGCGATAGCGGTCCAGCGTCAAGGTCGCTTCGGCGATAGCGATACCCAGTTCCCACAAGGTGAGCAGCAGGGCGATGCCGATGCCGGCGATGACGGGGTAGAGCAACCAGCCCACCAGTTGGTGGAGCAGGCCCAGGGTGAGTCCGTGAATCATCATGTTTTTTCTCCCTTGGAATGATGTAGAGCTCGGTAGAAACCCGCGCTGACTACCATCGCGAGAGCGGCCAGCAGCAACCAGCGCCACGACGGAGCGTTGGTCTGCTCTGATTCGGCGACGTCTTTATTCGGGCTGGAAGTGGTTTCAGCCGACGACTCCTGCAGTTCGATTTCCGTCAGACGGTGGATTTCCCGCTGCGGTTGTGGGTTGACCCTGGTGCGTTCAATGACCTGTTTCAGGGCCTGCCGGTCCTGTGCTGACAGGTGTTGTTCCAGCCAGGGGAGCATCGGGTGGTCGGGGGTGGTGTGGCCGCTGCCGGGTAGGCCGTTGTCGGTGACCAGTCGGGCGAACTCCGCCGCCAGCTGGCGGGTGGTGTCGGCATCTGCCTGCCAGAACTCCTTGTGGATGGCCACCAGCATGATGGCGAGCATATTGCTTTTCACATGGGCGTTGTGGCCTTCCTCAAGGAATTCGTCGAGTTGTAATTGGTAGCGGTCATCCACATAGACCTCCTTGACCTCCTGCCAGGCCCAGTCGCCAACCAGGGTGGGATTGGTTACCTGCCAGCCCCACAGGTATTCGAGGAACTCGCTGCCCATGGTGCGGGCGCCGGCGTAGCCGTGCTCCATCAGCCCCTTGAGCCATTCCGGATTGAGGAAACGGCCCCGCAGTTCCTTGCGCAGTGCCAGTCCCAGGGGCTCGGCGGTGATGTTTTCCGAGTTGGCATGGTTCAGCACGTAGTTGTTGGGGGCCTTGCCGGTGAGGGCTTCCACCGCCAGGCTGAGGCCGCCCAGGTAGTCGAAGGCATCGTTGTTGTCGATCAGCCCGTAGAGGTTGCTGGAGCGTCCCAGGTAGGTGTTTTCCACGTCCGCCAGTACGCTGCGGAAGACCGCTTCCACTGGCGCACCGAAACTGTTGCCGTTGTGACCGCGGCTGTAGCTGTGGCCCAATCTGCGCATATAGACATCGGCCAGTTCCCGGCGCTGCTGCCAGGCTCCGGAGCGCTCCACCAGGCGGTTGACGCCAGCGCCGTAGCTGCCGGGGGCGTCGCCGAAAACCCGCAGGCTGGCCAGTGCGCCAGCCTCTTTCGGGGAGCGCCCGTCGGCCAGCATTTGTTGCGCATCTTTCACCCAATGGGCGGCCAGTTGATTCTGTGCCAGGCTTTCGCTGCCGCCCTGTTGCCCGCCGTAGAGGTCGGAGTCCCGCAATGGCGCCAATGCGTTTTCCAGCGCCAGGGTGAGGGCGGGGTAGTCGCGGATAATGATGTTGGCACTGGCGTCCAGGGCCATCAGACTGGCCTGATCAAGCAGCATCATCTGGCGGCTGTAAAGGTCGCGGAACAGACCCGAGGTGGTGAACACCATGTCCCGGCGCACTTCGCCCTCGGTCAGGGGCCGGCGCTGCAGCCCCTTGACTAGACCGCGGCTGTTCCACACCGGTTTGAGGCCCAGCATGTCCAGGCCGAAGGCAATCATTACCCCTTCGTCGCGGACCACATCGGAGGCCCAGAGTACCAGGGCTTCGCGTTTTTCGGGGTTCTGGGCGTTGTCACGCCGGGCATTGGCGGCCATCTCCCGTCCCAGCTCCCAGGCGACCGGGCTGGGTATCAGGCTGTTGTCCAGGGCATAGAAGTTGCGACCGGTGGGCAGGCTTTCCGGCGAGCGAACCGGGTCGTTGCCGGGGCCGGGGGCGATAAAGCCGCCGTCCAGCCCCCTCAGCAGGGCGGCCATTTCCGCGCCCGGCGAGGCTGCCAGCAGTTGCTGCCACTGGCTTCGCTGCGCCTTGTTCTCCGGTGCCATGGAGTCCAGCATCATGGTGACGGCATCCGCTTTCCAGGGCTTGCCGAAGATGTGCAAGCCCAGGGGCATAAAGCGTTCTTGCAAGTCGGTCAGGTAGTGACCCACTTCGTGGACCAGCATATCGTCATCCACCTCGTCAAAACCGATGCCCATCACTGCCAGTTCGGCGGACATTGCCTCGGCCAGTTCGTCCCGCAGTTCCAGGGCGTCCACCTTATCCCGGATCTGCTTTACCAGCCGGTTGGCCAGGGCCTGGTTGTTGGTGCCGTGGCTGGCCTCGAAGCTTTCGACCAACTGGCGCAGCTGCAGAAGGTCGTCGTAGAGGGGGGTGTGTTCCAGGGGTGGGGTGAGGTGATCTACCATCACCGCCAGGCCCCGGCGCTTGGCCTGGATGCCTTCGCCGACGCCGTCGACAATATAGGGATACACTCCGGGAATGTCGCCGGCGACGATCCGGGAGTAATCGTCCTCGGCCAGTCCGACGCTGCGACGGGGCAGGAATTCATAGGTGGAGTGACGGCCCAGGTGGATCATGGCATCGACTTTGAAATCATTTTGCAGGTAGTGGTAGAAGGCCAGATATTGGTGGGGCGGCGGGAAGGCGAGGTTGGCGTGGAGCAGTTCCTCGTTGATCTCCCAGCCGCGAGGCGGTTGGGGGCCGATGAAGACATTGCCGAAGCGCAGTCCCGGCAACAATAGCTCGCCTTGATAAGTCATGACGGTACCGGGAATATCGCCCCAACCGCCCAGACCCTCGATGCCGGTTTCCTGCAGCGCTGTTATCAGAGAGAGGGCGTCATCCTCACAGGGACTGTCGGTGTTGCCCAGCGTGCGCTTGTAACAGAGGTTCAGTTGTTCCAACAGCGCCAGGGCCCGCTCCCGTGCCGGGTGGTCCACCCCTTCCAGTAAATGCAGCATTTCCTCGACGGTGTGCTGAAGGGCGTCTTCGGCCAGGGCCGGCTTGCCGGCGTCCACCGCGGCCTTGAGTTGTTCGTGGAGCAGGCCGAAGGGGCCGTTGACCACCTCCCGTTTTACCGATGTTGGCAGGGTGTCGAACCAGCGCCGGTAGGTGTCGGCGGACATCCGCTGAATGTGTGGACTCATGGCTTTCAGGGCATTGGCGTCGTTGGGCAGGTTGACGCCTCTGGACTGCATCAGGTCCAGCAGTTCCGCCTGGGATGCCGGTAGTTCGCCGGTGTTGTAACCCTCGCTTTTCAGGCGACGGAGGATCTGCCACAGGGAGGCGGGCACGTCCAGATTGTCGGCACCGATGTTGTGGTGGCCCGGCGGGTGATTGTAGTAAACGATGGCGATGCGTTTGTCGCGGTTATCTTTCTCGCGCAGTTTGTGCCAGTTGTCGGCCCGGGCTAACAGGGTATTTATGCCTTCCTCGACAGGGGCCACCGGCTGGATGCGGATGCCGGTGACAGGGTCATCGCTTTCAGCGCCGGCGCTGGCGATCACCAGCGGCTGGCTGGCGCCCTGCAGTTCCGGCATTGCCACCTGGTAGTAAACCTTGTCGTAGGCCAGGCCATCGGCGGAGAGCTGCCGTTCCAGGGAGCTGCGATCCCGGGCCTTGATGGCTTTCAATACTGGGACGTTGAGTGTGGCAAGGGCCTCGGTCACCGCTTCGCGACCTTCGCCACCGCCAATGACAAAATCCTGCAGCATCACCACCGCGCTGAGGCGAGCCTTGAGAGCCACCAGCGCCTGCACGGCTTCCACGCCGGCCTCGCCCCAGTAGGACAGTGCGATCAGGCAGTCGTGACCATGTTGTTGCCGAGCCTGGCGACACATATCCCTGAGCAGGGCGTTGTCCGCCGGGCGGTCGCCACCGGCGTGATCCAGTACCACCAGCAGGGGGGCATCCCCGACGATGGTGGGTAATTCCGTGCCGATCTCACCCCGATACTGCCAGCGCAGCCGGGGCTGGGCCTGGGCGACCGGTGGGGTGACATCGGCGCCAAGCAGCTGAAAGGCCCAGGCGAACAGGCCGGCGGTATTGGCGCTGCCACCCGCCTGCCAGTAGCGGCGGGCGTTGATCCAGTCCCGTTGCTGTGGGTAACGGGCGACAAGGTCGTCCAGGGTTTTGTCAAAATCGGTACTGGGCTGAATGCCGGCAACATGGCGCAACTGCTCGTCGTCGTCAAAAATCGGGACGCCCCCCAGTTGGCTGTACTGGATCAGCCGGTGGTCGCTGTTGAGGAACAGCATTGAGGTCGACATGCCCGGCAGCAGTGGCTCCAGCTCCGCCACCGTTGCGCCAAACAGGCCCAAACCCAGCACCAGGTCGGCGCTGCTGAGAAGATCTTGCACCTGGGGCGGCGTCATCTCCCACAGCTGGACGTCGGTGCGGGCGATGATCTGGTAGCCGGGGTGCTGCTCGTGGAACTGGCGGGCGGCGTCGGCGATGGTCTCGGCGTTGCGCTGGGAAACCAGCACCAGTAGTTGCGGCCCGCTGGCGTCACGAGGTGATTGCGCCCAGAGGGTGCCGGCAAGGAGCAGCCAAAACAGCAGCGCAATGCCCGGGCCGTAGCGACGTGGTGTGGGAAGGATCCTCGTCATGATGGTTTCTCTCCTCGAATAAGGTGTCTTGTCGGGGTGCTGCCGCGGGCCTTGTGCCGGGGGCGCAGGCGTCGCCAGGCGACGATGATGGAGGTGCTTGAAAACAGGAAGCCGCTGCTACACAGGGCAATAACCACCGTGTCCCACAGGGGGCGCCTGTTGATCAAAAAGCGGAAATCCAGGCTGTGGAGACCGTTGTACAGCCAGCGTTGGACCCGGCCCCGGGCGGTGAGACGGTTGATCAGTTCCCCGGTGGTGAGGTCGATGTGAAACCAACTGCTGGCGGGATCGTCAAAGCGCACCCGCAACACCGGCAGCGGTCGCCAGCGCTGGTGGTGGGAATAGTAGTAGCTGTCGTAAGCGTCGAGGCGCTCGGTGGCAGCGAGGGGGTACCCCGCCATGACCTGCTGTAGCTGCGCCAGGGCGGACTGGGCCAGCTCACCGCCGGGCGAAGGTGCCAAGGGGTGGCGGTTGCCATCGCCGTCAAGGATGTAGCCGTGAGCCGTGCCGCCGAGCCAGTCCCAAAGGATTTCGCGGGTATCGACGGCGTTGCCAAGGGCCTGGTGCAGTGATATTGGCGTGATGCCCATGGCCAGGGCGTCGGCTGCGGTGGGACCGCCCCGGTAGGCGGCCAGTTGTCGACTGAAGGGCAGGTCATCGCTGAAGATGCCCCAGGGGTTCATCGACAGCAGGCCACTGAGCAGGTAGGTGGTCAGCGGCAACAGAAATACCAGGCCCAGGATGTGGTGGAATTTCATGGCGCCCCGGTAGGGGGTAATATCGGTACCGCGATAGCGTTTGCGTAACCGCAGGCGAAGCAGGCCAACCACAGCCCCGGTGAGCAGGGAGGTTAGCCCGGCGAGGGAGAGGGTCACGATCAGCCAGTGCCAGACGGCGACGTGGCGGCGCAGCTGGAACGGATAGATCCAGTGCAGGTTGGCTCCCAGCCAGTTCCACAGCCGCTCGTTTGTGGTGGTGTCCCGCAGCACTTCCCCGGTGGTCGAAGAGATATAAAGCTCGGTGCCGTTTGGGCTATTCAACTTCACCCGGTGGAGGGGGCGGTGGGGATGAAGGCTGCTGGACACCGACCACTGGTCCATATCCAGCTGTTGCTGATGTTCTATGCCGTTTGCCCGAGTGCCAGAGGCGCTGGCGTAAACCTCGCTGGCAAGGATTGCGTCAGCCGGGGTGAACCGGCTGAACGTCTGGCCGGTATCGGCAAACATGCCGCGCCAGTTGCCGTCGCCGGTTTTCACCAGCCAGGCAGGCCGCCCGAGTATGGCGGTGAGGCGCAGGGCGGCAATGCGCTGGGTTGGCTCCAGTTGCCAGAGCAGGGCATCCGGTCCGACCTCCAGGGCCTTCGGGTCCAGCACTGAAAGGCCGGCGAGGCGCTCATCCCGGCTCAGCTCGGGAAAGCCCACATACATCATCACCACGCCGGAGAAGAACCACATGCCGATCAACAGACACATGGCCATCCCCAGCCAGCGGTGGGCGAGATAGAGCCAGCGCCGGAACTTCATGAAGCGGCGCCGTTATCAACACCGTCAGAAGTCATAGTGCATGCCCAGTTCCACACTGCGACCATCTGCCAGCACCCACTGGCTGCCGTAAGGGGCCAGCACATAATCTTCGCTATCGCCGAGATTCTTGCCCCTCAGACTGAGGTGAGTGTTGTCACTGAGCTGCCATTGCAGGGTGGCGTCGAAGACCGTGTAGTCCGGCAGTTCGGCGGTGTTGGTGTCATCGAGGTAACGCTCGCCGACGTAGCGGGCGCCGCCAGCCACCGACCAGGCGGGGGCCACCTGCCAGGTAAGCCAGAGGTTGGCGGTTTTTTCGGGGACGTTGCGCGGCACATTGCCGCTGTAGTTATCGCTGCCGCTGATAAATTGCTCATATTCGGGGCGGGTCAGGGCGAGATTGAAATCGATGCTCAACACCTCGATGGGCAGCCAGAACAGTTCAAACTCGACTCCGCGGGAGGATTGCTCGCCGATCTGGCGCTGGATACCGCCCGGGTCGTTGCTGATCAGGTCTGACTTGGTGATGTCGTACAGGGACAGAGTGTATTGCAATCGGCCTTCCAGCCATTGCTGCTTGAGGCCCACTTCCACCTGCCGGCCCTTTGCCAAGTCCAGGTCGGGGTTGGAGGCGCTGAGCAAGGACTGGATGGCGTCCACCGCCGTGCTGTACTGCAAATAGAGACTGGTATTTTCAGTGGGTTTGTAGACACCACCAAGACGCCAGCTGGTGCCAGAGAATGTGGTGTCGATAAAGTCGGCTGGTTCACCGTTGCTGCGGGCCAGATCCTCCCGTTCGAAATCAATCTCGTCCTGGCGAATTCCGGCCACCAGGTGCCACTCCTCGTTCAGTTCCAGCACGTTGTCGATAAATACCGCGTACTGAAAGGTTTCGGAATCGAAATCCCGGGACGTCTCACTGCCCACGCCCTCTGCCCAGCTACCGGGGTTCGGCCCGGACAGACTTACGCTGGTCGTTCCCTCGTAGGGGCGGTTATTGATATGGCTGAAATCTATCTGGTTAATCTCCAAGCCCACACTTAGGCGGTTGTGCATGCCGCCGAGATTCAGGTCGAGCAGCAGGTCACTGCGGTGGCCGAGCTGTTCCTGTTCATGGAGAATTTCCAGGTAGAAAGAGCGGTCCACCTGTCCGCTGCCGGGGTTGTAGTCGTAGGATTCGACATTGCGCCAATGGCGCTCGGCGGTGAGGTAATAGGTATCGCTACGCAACTGAATGTGGTCAGTGAGATCCCACTCCAAGTGGAGCCGGGGCCACAGGTCTTCATATTCCACCAAGCCATCGGCGACGTTGTAGTTGTTCTTGCGGATATTGCCGGGAATGTCGCCATCCACCAGTGGGGTGCCCCAGTAGGGCGCGGCATCGGTGTCGGCATAGTCGATACTCAACTGCAGTGTCAGAGTGTCTGAGGGTTTAAACAGCAGAGCACCTGCAACCGCTCTGCGTTCCTCGTCGGCGCGATCCACGTAGCCATCGGTAGAGTGGTTGACCGCGTCGAATCGGTAGGCCAGTTGGGTGTTGATCTGACCACCGGAACCCAATGCGTAGCGCTGCAGGTTGAAGCTGCCCACAGTGACCGCGATTTCATTTTCCACCGGTTTAAACGCCGGCTTTTTGGGGACATAGTTGACGGTGGCGCCAATGGCGCCGACACCGTTGATGACCGAACCGGGGCCTCGCAAGACTTCAATACGATCCACGGTCCAGGTATCGGCGGGAAAACTCACCGTGCCGGCGCCCACATAGAGGCGGGTGCCATCGTAGGTATAGACCACGGAGCTGTGGCCGTTGAAACCCCGCACTGAAGTGGCGGTGCCGCCGTTGCCGGGGCTGGCGCTGGAGGCAAAACCAGGTGCGCGGGTCACCGCGGACAGGCCGGAGAAGTCCCCCTTGATGGCAATAGCGGCCTTGTTGATGACCGACACACTGGCGGGAATATCCTGTATTGAAAGGCCCAGTCGGCTGGCGGCGCTGTTTTCGGCATCCAGGGCGAGGCCCTTGCCCTCCAGGCTGGCGGCGCGGACTTCGATAAATTCCATTTGATGGTTTTCGGCGTGCGCCAGGGTTGCGAGCATACAACTGCCCAGCCCAGCGGCGAGAGACCGCGAGTGGAAGAAAATCTTGTTCATTGGGATATTCCTCAAACGTGCGCTTCACGGTGAGAAGAGGAATGGCAAGCCGACAGAACCCGAAAGACGTGCGAGTGCAGCCCGCGTGCAGAAGCCCTCCGCTTCATCACCGCAGATCAACGTGCAAACGTATGAGGGAGGCACAACCGTTGGGGTTGCGTAATCAACGAGGCAGGATAACCATCGTGAAGCCCTCCGCTTCATCGGCACAGCTACTGCAAATCGTGATAACACCAAGGGCATTATCACCAGGCCGGTTTCGGGCTTGAGGACCAGTGGTCCTTTTACCGTTGCGGGGGCAGCGGAGGTTTTGTTGTAACAGCCATTGCGCTCCAGAGGAGTCGTTACAACGCACCACACTTCCCGTTTAACCTGTTCCAGCCTTTCCCAGCGAAGGAAAGACGAGCAGGCACCTGATGCAGGGCGGCGATTGTATACAGGCACATCGCATCTGGTCAAATTGGGGGGGAGTAAAGTGCCGAATTTGTAAGGAAACACCAGTAAAACAGACAGCAACTTTGAGTTTGACTAACGGCCTAAGAAAGGTCTTTTGAGCGAGCTGAGAATTACTACTTGTCGATCGGATAACCGGAAATGGTGCCCCTAAAGGTACTTCTTGAAACTGCCCGCGGTAAGCTTCGCCGCCAGGCCCAGAAGTACGGCTCCTGGGAGGATAATAGCGAGCGGATTGACGCTAATCGGAAACGTCAGATAGACAACCCAGGGCAATACAGCGAGGGGGACCAGACTGGCCTTGGCGCGGTGATAGATGAAACCGGATTCGCGCCCGGCTTCGAAGCGTCGGAGATCGCGGCGGACCAGGCCGTCCACCAGGCCGACAAACATCGCCATAAGCAGTAGCGGAATCATCAGGCTCAGCACACATAACCGGACCCCAAACACGAGTGTGGCGTACGCGGCTGCGATCAGGCAGCGCTGCATGTGGATATATGCTTGCGTCAGATAATAGCGAAAATCCCGTGCCGAGTGGTTTTTGGTGTCGTGGGACGACTGCGCGGACTGCTTTGCCGTTTGCAACAGGCCGGTTCTCACGAAGAGAAAATCGTGGCCAGTATTCACCCATCGGGTGATCGTCCGTCCCGGCTCCTGAACCACAATGCTGCGGGTAAACCGACGGTCGAGATTGTCGAGTTCGCGATTCAGCATATCCCGGGCGTGGTGCCAGCCCTGGTTCTCCCAGAACAGGTACATACCTGCACACTCAATCAGAATGAACAGGAGCAGGGAACCACACAGAACCCCCAGAAACCGGAACGGCAATGTGATTAGCCTGAGGAGTAGGCCCTGTTGCCGGGTTTGTTGCCGCGCGGCCACATTGGCCGGATCTGCCATCGTGCACCTCTCTAACCACTACCCTAAGATGGATTTTTTGTTTCAAAGAGATCCGGAGACAGACTCGGTTCGCCGGGAGCCTGGGCGCTGCTCCACCATGCATTACCGGAATTCGTATACTGCTGCCGCATATAGCCGGCGAGTGCCTGGAGACTCTCGGGCATCGCTTCGTCGCGATCTGGTGCGGGCAGAGGCATGCGGATTTTCCACAGGTTCCCGCCTTCGATAAGGCCGAAGGCTTGCCCTTTGGGCAGACCGAGGATATGGGCCGGCTCGATCAAAGGGACTTCGGTGGGTGTGAGCCTGTCCTGGGTATTGGAAGTGAAATCCGTGGACCCGTGAATGTCGGAGCTATCCGTCGCGCCGCTGACGACTGCGGTGGAGTAGACCTCCACCTTGGGCAACTGCTTGGTCAACAATTCCGCGGTGGCGGTCTCGCGCACCCGTAGCATAAACAGGTTGTTGAAGTTGCCGATGACCTGGCCGGCTTTGGCGCGGCTGCCAATTCGCGCCTCAATATCGCTGAGCGTCTGTGTATAGGCGGTGACCTGAATGCCCGCGCCACCCCCTTTGTTGATCATCGGGATAAACTCATTCCCCATCAGCTCGTTGAACTCGTCGGCATGGACATTGATGGCCGGTTTGTGGTGGGAATGGGTAGACGGCAGACCATCGTCCACCCCGTGCTTATACAGATGGCCCGCCACCGAAGTCAGGTCGGAAAACATGCTGTTACCCACCGCTGCGGCCACTTCCGGATCGGACAGGGCATCCAGTCCAACATACACCACCGCCCGTTTGCGGATGATCTGCAGCCAATCGAAGATGGGGCGGGGGTCGTTCAGGTCGGAGTAGTTGGGCGCCAACAATTGGGCGATTTTTCCAGTGGTGAGCTTTTCCAATAACGGCAGCAGTGAGGCGACGATTTTGTCGAAGTAGGTGCGGTCGTAGCGCACGGCGCTGCGCAGGCCGTCCAGCACGGAATCGTATACCCGCGCCTGGGACAGGTATTGCTCGATGGCGACCACACGCTTTTCGCGACCCACCATATTGCGGGGTATGGTTTTGTCATTGAGCCTGGATTCCAGCTGGACAATACTCTCCCAGGCTTTGGGGTCATGCCGCGCGAAGAAGTGCGCCGCGTACTCGATAAACAGAGCGTCGATATTGATCACATGTCGCTGGATCAAGAGATAATCGGGCCGCTGGCCGAGCTCCACCAGGGCGCGGGCAATGATGTTGACGAACCGCCAGGCAAATTCCCGGAAGGCTGCGCTGTCCCCTTCACCTGATAACTGGCCGGCGATACGGGTGGCCACTTCGGAAATCCGCCCGAACCGCCCGACCGCATTGTAGCGGGCGGAGATGTCGGGCCATCCCAGATGAAACACGTAGAATTCACCGTCACGCCCCGACCGCCTCGCTTCCACATACATCCGTTTCAGCAGATCGGCATCGCCCTTCGGGTCGAACACAATGCAGACCTCGCCGCGACGGATATCCTGGGTGATCAGCAGTTCCGCGAGACGGGTCTTGCCCACCCGAGTGGTTCCCAGCACCAGGGTATGACCGACGCGTTCGTCGAGTGGCAGGGTGACATCGCATTCACGGGGTTCGATACCGTGCAGGCGCGGCATGCCCCCCACCGGTGGCAGCGGGCGTACCGGGTTGAGGGGGTGGTCCCAGGTGGTGAGGCGGGCAAGTGGCGCCAGCGGCAGTCTCGACAACTGGAGTCGGGTCTCCCAGTGTCGAGCGAGACGGTAGGCCAGAGTGGGCTCAACGTAGCGGCGAAATTCCGGGCGGTAGGTTTGGTACAGCCGATGGGTATGGCGCTGGTCCCAGCGGAATCCCAGGCCGATAAACAACCGTTGCCGGCTGGTGGGCACTCGCCGGCTGCTCATGACATAGCGGGGCAATCGGCGGAGGTTGCGGCGGTAGCGCAATATGGCCCAGGCCTGCCGCAGTCGTATCGCGCCAAAGGTCAGAAACGCCAGTGCGCTGCCAACGCCCAGTAACGGACTGAGTGCCAGAGACCAGGGGGCGGCGATACAGAGAAAAGCCGCGCCGACGCAGGCCGCCACCGTATAAAGCTCCACGGCAGGGCGTAACAGCACCTCCATGGCGTGCGCCTGGGACATTATTGCCGGATTTCCGTGGCCGTGATCAGCACGGGGTAGTGTTTCAAACCCAGTCGTCCGGCCAGGTCGTCGGCGGGGACGGGCGACAGGGTAAGCCCCGGCACGGCATCACGCAGCTGTTCCAGCGCGTCCAGCGTATCCACATTCACCACCAACCCCATGGCACCAAGGTTACGCAATACGTCCGCCTGCTGGCGCAACCAGACGCGGGAGTGTGGGTCGATGCCGACCAGGAAGAACGGTGTCATGCCCGGTGACCGAATCGCCCGAGGCGTGACCTTGCCCAGCGTCAATGACGGCGTCCGCACCGGGAGCATGTCCGCTTCGCTGTACGGGCCGGATTTATATTTTTGCCTGGCGAGGGGTGTTTGCTGCTTGCTACGGGAGATGTTGTGGCCAAGGTTTAGAGCCTGATAGTAGGGCAGAGCGGGTGTGCCGCCACGGTCTTCAACCACGATCAACGGCTGATCGGCGAGACACAGGGCGCTTGAGAGTAGGACCATCAACAGCAGGGGAGGATGCAACCTCTTCATGGGGATGGCTCCCTGCTCACCGTGACGTAATGCTGCCCCTTATTCAGTTGTGACAGATGCTGTGACACCCGGTGCCGATAGCGCGCCGCCGGCGCTCCACCGGCCGGTCGGTGATAGCGGCCCACGGCCTGTATCCAGGGTTGCCCCGGCGTGTGCTGTTCCCGCAGTATAGTTGCGGCAATCCGAAGGTTTTTATAGGGATCAAACAGATGGCAGGGATGCTTCACACGATGCCCGTGATAACCGAAATTGATCTGTCCCAGGCCGGCGTCGACACGGGTCGCGGGTAGCGTGCGAAGCGCGTCCTGCAGTTGCCGGCAACTCTCCCTGCGTGATGAAAAGCGATAGGCACGACCGGCGATATTCAGCGACCATGGCCAGGGAACATGCCGCCCCCGGAAGTTGATACCGCTTTCCTGAAGGGCGATTGCGAACAGTATTACCGGCGGTACACCAGCCTGCAGCCCCGCCTCCTGATAGGCCGGCGGAATTGCGGGTTCAGCGCGGGCGAACCCGGACTGGAATATGATCCACAGCAGGCAGAGGAAGATGCCGGGGTTCACTGACGCTGCCATTGGCCATTCACCTTTTGGATGACCGCGGGCAGGTCGCCAGCCAGGTTCAGGCTTTGCCAACGTCCGCCATCGTGGTTGAGGGTGATAGCACCTGAGCGTACCTTGTTCGGATCAACGCCTGCCTGTGTCGCCCATTGCCGGAGTTGCGAGTCATCCTGCCCGCTGCCGACCATGTAGAGGTCAAAGCCCGTACCGCCATCCTGTAACTGTTGGACTCGCTTTTCACAGGGCGGACAATCGTCCCTGACGAAAACGGCCAGACGTTGTGGTGAGTTGGTGATCGGAGTGGTTGTGATGGCGGCGGGACTCATAACTGGCTGAAGGCCAGGGAAGAGCCGTTGCCAGGCCGCGTCATAGGCGCGCTGGTACACCAATAGCTTCTCAACTCGTCGCGCCTCTGCCAGAACCTGCAATTCGGCATAACGACGCCGTTCTATCTCAGTTCGGGCTTCAATACCCAATGCCGTGAGAGGGTCCAGGTTTGTCGAATAGACGCCCAATGGCCCCTTCATCAATCGCTGGTAACGTGCCCATTCAGCCGGGTTCAGGCCCCAGTCCTGAGCAGGGGACGAATTACCCAGACTTTGCGGTTGGCTATGGGAGGCCTCGGATTCCGTAGTCCGCGTACCCTGCGCCAAGGTAAGGACCGGCACAATCAACAGGGCAGCAAGCCAAAACCGAGGAGATGGACTGGCCTGCAGTGCCACCCTGGAGCGGAGCAACCCGGTCATGGTTTTGGTGCTCCTGTCCGTGTGAAGCAGACCTGCCGTGTAGTGTTATTAACCTCCAGAACCCATGCCGGCCCGGCAAGGGTGCGTAGTGCATCGTATAGAAGGAGCGGGCCCAAATGCCGATGGGAGGCGGGCAGCGAAAGATCATGGAGCACAGATACCTCAGCGCTACTGTCGCAGAGGGAGTAACCGGAATGCCGCAGCACCTGATCCAGTGCCTCGCCGACCGTAGCGGCCTTATCAGTTGGAATGGAAACCTGAACGGTTTGAAGCAGCAGATTGTGCTGGGCGGTGCGAGGAGTTAACGCCATCAGCGTATACCGTCCATATCGGGCTACGGGAATCCAGTCGTTCGGGATCGCCGGACTCGGGCCATCGGTTCCATTGGAATCAAGATCAGTAGATGGCATGGCGCACCCATTTAGCAGGCTGATCGAGAGGAAACCCGCCACGAGGCAAAAGCGCTTGATTGTAAGATGGCTGTGGATAGTTGGCATACGATGGTCCCCTCGACCCGTGATGCAATAATGTTGCAAGGGAGGGGAATTTAATCAGCTGACAATACGAATTATCGGTTTACCGGTTTTGCATATAACGGTACGGCTAATGCCGTCTATGCGATATAGGTAGACCGATAGGAGCCTAATATAGAATAGGCTTTATTGAGCTTTGAGATGCCTGCAAATGGTAGCTGTATTTACCTGTTTATCCGTATTGGATACAATCGTCGTGTTTCCGATGGGGTAGACAGGTAGGTCAGCTTTTCCCTGACAGGAAAACCCTCATCTTTACAGATCAGCAAATCTGAAAGCTCTAGAACTTTTTTCCCGAAGTCCAAACTGTCATCGGTAGTCAGATGGCTGGCCAATTCATTAAAATGGGCCCCAACGATATTCCGGATTTGAAATAGATTTCGAATATCGGCCAATAACAGCCTCAATTCAGTTTCCTCATAGGTTCCGTCATCCTGGCGCTTCTCCACTTTAAGCTGCTTGCTGTATTTTTCTTTTAATGCGTCAAGATAGTCATTAGCTGTATTTTTTCTTTTTGGAATGCTTAGCTCATATTTGGAAACCAACCAGTCACAAACCTGTTCCAAAAGATAGCCCGCCTGCTGAGCAATTGGTTCTGGCTCATTGGGTCTGTTAGCTATGTTATCTCGGAGTATCTCCACCATGGATCTGGCCGACTCCTGAATCAATACACCCAGCGCCGGATCCCACTCTTTAAGCTCAATCAATTGGCAGTTTGACACGCGTAGATGCCCACTTCGGATCTTGGCGTGCCATCGTTGATAATGCGTAGTCACCAGCGTATGCATGAAGTTGTTTGATTCATCGTATATAAGTCGGATGATCCTTTCTGCATGGGGCTCGTCAATACTTCCAAGTACATCGTCCAATATCAATACGGTGTTTTCAGGCGACTCACGTTTGGCTAGTGCCAAAAGAATGCACAACCCAAGTGAATCAAGATGGGAGTTGCTGAAGTACGCACCTGGAGGTGCATCTTGGTTCAGGAATTTCGATTGAATATCAAGAGAAGAGCGCTTTTTGGGGTCTAATTGCAATGATACTTTTTCCAATCCTTCACCTGGATGAATAGCCTCATACAAACGACCAACCTCATTCGCGATTGAAGCCAAAATATCATCCACGAATGCCTTTCGCTTTTGCTCATGGATTTCTAACAGCCGATCAATTTTTGGCTTTAACTTGCTATTATTGCTCTGTGACTCAAGGTTAGTTTGGTATTGGTTGTAGGCGGCTTCAATTGTTTCCCTCAACCCCCTGCCTCTAATCAGTGCATCTTTGTATTGAGTGAGCGACTCGTGTAGCTTGCAAAGCTTTTCGCTATCCAAATTTTCTGGTGTTAACAATAAGCTCTTGAGTTCTTGTAAATTTTCATTCTCATAGGAAAAACTGTCCAAGAACTGACTTAACTCCTCATGACGACTTCCCCTGATGCTGCTTTGCTCTGATTCTTTTGTTTTTTGAGCTTCGTGTTGCTTATTCGAAGTTTGAAGCTGTTGCTCTGCACCAGACAATTCAGAATAGGTTTTCAAAACATCAGACACCCTTTCAGCCAAACCGGGTGCATTCTCTGAGCTCTCACATAAGGGGCAAACGTCTATATTCTCCTTGCTCTCGAAGTACTTTTTAGCCTCGGTAAGAAGAGCGAGTGTGCCGGATGCACCGTCGGTTACTGATGACTTCGCTTTTTCATAGTTGTCTTCAGCAAGCTCGAGAGATTGCTTGATTGGAGCTCCGGTTTTTCGAAGATCATTCAGGATCTTGATACATGAAATCAACGATTCCAGTTTTTGATTTAGATTGGTGAATGCACGAATCTCATTATCGAATTCGCATGCACTCTTCTTAGATTCCGCCTCGGACCACTCAAGCACCTTAGCTTCGTTTCCGCCAGCAATTCGGCACTGATCAGCCAATGTTGCGTAGTTCTCCGCGATCTTCGACGCTGCGTCCTGAAGCTGCCTATCGATGTTTCTTTGTAAATCTCGAACGACCTTTTCGGATGCTTCGATTTCTTCAACATCGATAAACTCAGCGATAACATTGAACCGTTCAAGTGGTTTGGCAAGAATGAGATCCATCATCTGCTTTCTTCGCCACACTTTAACTTCTGGGAGATCTCTGATCGACGAGGCGCTCACCGAAGGTTTAGTCCCGGATATCGTTGCCCGCCAGCTGGAACCGTCTGAAAGAGAGAGGTCTACAGCAACATCGGAATTCCTTTTACCAATAAACGGCCAGAACTTGTGTTTGGAACTGCCTACGCTGTTATCACCTAAAGAGCCACAGTCGCCATTGGCCAGGAAATCAATGGCGTCACAGATCGAGGTTTTTCCAGTGCCGTTGTGACCAAAAATCAGGGTAAAAGGTTTTTCAAAATTAATGGTTAACGGGTTCGATACACCTCGCAACCCCGAAATGGATAAGCTTTTGAGATTAATCTTCGAGGTCATCATCTTCTCCTTCCTTGAGGTGGGTGTTTTCCAAGGCGGTATGCCAGTCTTCCTCCTTTATTTTTCCAGACAGGACAATCTTTTCTATAGACTTAACCTCGGAAGCACTGAGTAATTCCTCAGTCTCAACGGCTTCCATAATTAGCCCTAATAAAACTCCAGAATTACTCATTTAATCAGCTCCTTCTATATTGCCGAGATAAACCCTGGCAAATCTCTGTTTTCCAAAACCTCATCGTGAGGAATCAACCAATATTGCCAAGGCTTACCGCCATGCTTGGCTAAGTATTCAGACGCGTTGTTACACCACTTTTTGGCCGCTTCAGCTTTGGCGATCACTACGGCATCTGAAATATCACCTCGTGCTTTGGTTTCTACCATAATGACTTTATCTTTCAACTCCGCAACAAAGTCAGGCTGATACTCTCGTTGACTGACGCCATCCTTGTAAAAGATCTGAAACTGACCGCTGACTGGCTTGAACCACTTCTCTGCCTCGCGCTCCAGAATCAAAGCGAAGGTTCGCTCGGTGTCAGAATCAAATTTCTGTACTTCGTACAAGCATCGCTTGAAGCCACCGAAAAGCATTTTTTTGATTTTGCCTTTATCCTGTAAGGTTGTGCGCACGCTATGAATTTCTTTATCACCCGTGGTATAGGCAGCATCCTTTAGCGAGATGAATCCGGCCGTTACCGTTACTTCGTAAGCGCTGGCCTTTTCCCAGTAATGTTCTGCCATTTGGGCGTGAATAGTATCGGCAATGCGTTTGCCAAAGCCAAAGAAGATGTTGTGGAGTTCATCTTCTGAATACTCACGAACATCCCGGAAGTAGTTCGCGGCCTGAGTCGCCAAGTCATAAATAAGCTCGGCATGTTCGTCATAAGAGATATCATCGTAGTCAACCAAGTGCTCTACGACATAATCTTCCAGCCGGAGATACTTGTGGCTCACCTGGCTGGCAAGGCTGACTTGTTCATCCGTTTGCAAGCTTCGGACAATCAGATCTCTGTTGGATGGCTGAAGATTAAGATTCCCCATGTCCAGAAGGAATGGCGTGTAGCCATAGGTGATTTCTCCCGAAGGCACGACCATGATTCTGGGGATGTCGATGGTTTGATCTATCACAAGCTGAGTGGTCTTGTTAATCAGCTCATGCAAATCTATTTTCTCTTCTTCCTCCAACAGTGATTGCTGTTTGCCGCTTAGATGCTCTGATACCGCCTTGTAGGCTTGCTGTTGAATCTCTTCGCTCAACAGTGACTTACTTGTAGGGGCTACATCAGGCTTGTTCTGGTAGCTTCGCAGCACACGCAAGGCCGCTATTGCCGCTTCCTTCTCTGCTACACCACAGAATATCGGCTTTTCGCGTTCCTTGTCACCATCTGCCCCCCCATGAACATCGAGCCCCTTAATATCATAGTGGTGGCCGGTAGCACTTTGAACCGATATTCCAGATACCAATGCCTCAAGCTTAGAGGTGACGGACACGCTGTCTTTTGGCTGCTCGCCATTATCCCTTTCTAGAATGACCTGGCGCATGCGTAATGGATTATTCGGATTATTGGCTTCGTCAACAATCTCTTGAAAACGGTCATGAGCAACAATATTAAGCCGGTCAACCGCATCAATACCGGTTCGCTTACCGTACGGTAAGCGGAGGCCTCTGCCAATGGATTGTTCAATCAGGGTACGTGCGTTCGCAGCTCGAAGGGGCACAATGGTGTAGAGGTTAGTCACGTCCCAGCCTTCCTTGAGCATATTAACGTGAATGACAATTTCCGTAGGTTCATCAACACTTTCGACGGCCAGCAGGCGCAAGATCATTAGTTCTTCATCAGCACCACTCTTGGAGCTATCGACCTGAATGGCTTTACCTTGGTAACGGCCATTGAAGAATCCGTCTGATTCAACCAGGTCCAACAATTGGGCTGCATGGGTAATGTCTCGGGCAATCACAAGCATAAAGGGCTTAACTTGCTTTACGCCGTGCTGTTTCGAATAGGTAAAGAGTTCTAACTTGGTCGCCTCATGAAGCCTCACCCCGTCTTCCAGCTTAACCCGTTCCAGTTGCTCCTGGTTGTATTGCTTGGGGTCGAAGTTGCGTTGAGTGACGACTGCGGGCTCTTTCACAAAGCCGTCATCCATCGCACACGCCAATGGGTAATCAACAATCACGTTTTCAAATGGAACAGGGCCTTTATTAGATTCCGTAAATGGCGTAGCGGTCAACTCTAACCCCAAGCGAGGTTTAAGCTCGTTAATCGCTCTCATACCGGCACTGGCTCGATAGCGATGGGATTCGTCCATCAGTAGCACCAGATCATCCAGCTCCGCCAGATAATTGAAGTAACTATCACCTAGGTATTCTGACAAGCGTTTGATCCGAGGTGCTTTACCTCCCCGAACCTCCGATACAATCTTAGAGATATTGAAAATATTGATGGTCACTGGGCTCAATATTCCCAGGTTTCGGCCGCGTTCTTCATAGTTGTCGCCAGTGATAATTTCTGGCGAATACGCAGAAAACTCTGCAATTCCCGTAAAAACATATTTGGATGTATTGGGGGTAAAGTCGGCTATTAGCTTGTTGTAAATGGTCAGGTTTGGTGCCAACACAAAGAAATTATTAATGCCGTACGCCAGATGAAGGTAGGTGATAAAGGCCCCCATCAAACGCGTTTTACCCACACCGGTCGCCAGCGCAAAGCACAGTGAGGGGAAGTCCCGCTCAAAATCAGCCAGGGTTGGGAATTCAGCACTCAAGGTCTTTAACAGCGCTGGAACATCTTGTGTGGGCGATAGTACACCTGGTGCAGCTTCAATAGCCTTGGCGAGAGCGTGAAGCGATTTCTCCTGAGGCTTGCGCAAGCTCAATCGGCCAGTGATGGCGCTCAGGATGCGAGACTTATTAGTATGATTCAAATTATTTGCAGTCATCTTGTAATTCCCTTAACCCTGATTACCTTCGTCATCAAATAAACCTGCCTGCGGTTTCATTTCCGGAGATTCATCTTCTGGTTTTTCTTTCATAGGCAGGTTTTCCACGTTAAGGCTGTAGTCATCGTGACCCCATTCGCAGCGCGACAACACCATTTTTGGAATCTTCTTCAATGTCAGATTCGGAAAGCGATCCGCTTTACAGCGGAAAGCGCTACAGCACACCAGCAGGGTACGGTCTTCGCCCACTTCCTCGCTAAGCGCTTGTAACTGTTCGACAGACAGAGTTTGCGTGGTAACATAGATACGATCCTGTTCAGTGGAATAGCCGTGATCCCACCATTCAGTATCTGAAGGTGCGTAAGTAAAACCTTCGAGTTTGCAGAGCGCTTCAGCCAACATGGCGGCATCATAATCTTTACTGATTACCCAGCGCCCCCAACGGTCTTGCTCTAGTAGAGAGGGAGCGAGCTTGTAGTAGCGGAAGCCGCCACCGCCTTGCCAATTGACCGTTTTTGAAATACCGCCTTGATCTTCGCCATCTATGACTTTTGTTAATCGAGGAATAATGTGCGAATGGCAAGTTTCTTCAAGCTCAATCATAATCCATCGACGGCTCATCTTATGAGCTACTGCACCAGTAGTTCCTGACCCAGCAAATGAATCTAATACCAAGTCACCTTCATCTGTAGCAACTTCCAAAACTTTTTTGATAAGCTTTTCCGGCTTAGGAGTATCAAATATATTCTTTGAGTTAAATACGCGAACTTCACGCTTTGCTTCCTGGTTGTCTCCAGAATCATCTCTAAGCCAGAGTGTATCTGGAACAATACCAGTCCCTACTTTTGATAGAAATGATTTCAACCTAGGCTTATCCTTTTCTAAGTTTTCTCCCCACCAAAGCAAATTTTCCTGCTTGTGAATTTCATGCCGCTTCTGATCGTAAGCCCAAACCCTTTTTTCGTCTGGGTAAATTTCTTCTCCTGTACCAGGGTGAATTATTGGGTAATATAAATTTGGTCTTTCGCTTCTGGATTTTGAGCATGTATATACTACCGACTGCCACAACCCTCTAGGATCATTATCAATATTTTTATAACCTTTAAGTTGCGCTTCACTTCGTTCAAGCTTATTCGGCTTCCACATAGATTTATTCTTTGCGTAAAGCAATATATGATCATGGCTGGTACTTAGCCATTTTGCATCATTTTGTTTAGAGTACTTCTTTTGCCATATGGCGTTAGAAACAAAATTGAATCTTCCAAATATTTCATCACATAAAACTTTTAAATAGTGAGCTTCATTGTCATCAATGGTTATCCACAGGGATCCATCTTCTGAAAGGAGGTTTCTTATTATCTCAAGTCGATCTCTAATTAATGAAAGCCAAATTGAGTGTTCTACACCATCATCATAGTGTGCAAATGCATTCCCAGTATTGTACGGAGGATCGATAAATACGCACTTAAATTTTCCAGTGTATTCCTGCTCCAAAGCTTTTAGGGCAAGCAAATTATCCCCATAAATAAGCTTATTATCGAAAACATCGTTTTCAGCTACCTTATGCGTGGCATGGTAAGACTTGCTCGGATCTTCCACTAGAATACGCGGCTCTAGCTTCGGGCGATTGCCTTTTCCGATCCACGTCAGTTCAAGTTTTGTTTTGGATTTCTTGCGCATACTTCATGAATTCCTATGCGTTAGCCAGTGCGGCCATAACAACACCTTTTAGCGTTTTTAGGTCCGATGCGTTCTTAAACACAGCGGCGGGGGTTTTACCCCAGTCGACCTTTTTATATTCAGCAATAACAATTTGCGTGATCGACTGAGCTGTTGTACGAACGATATTGCTTTGAGCCAGTGATAGCTTTAAATCGTTATGGTCGATGTGCTGTTTGATCTTCAGGTAGACAATATGAGACAGCAGCATGAGAGAATTAGTAGTAATCTCTTTATCCACGCCAGAAGCCTGCCTTGCATCCGATCTAAGTGATTCACGTATCAATTGATGAATTTGAACAATCCGCCATAACTGGCGAGCCTGCAGGCTATCTTTGAACAAATGGTGATAAGTAGAACCATGCGCCTCGTACCCTGCGACCCGCGAGAACAATTTTTTGGCGTCCTTTTTCGCTTGGGCAATTAAGTTGCATTCACTATCACCTGCCCAGCAGGCCAATGCTTTAGCTGCAGTTTCGACATCAAAGTCTTCTTGATCCAGCTCGCCAGATTTGTAGCGATAGAAAACACCTGACTGTTGCAGTGTCTGTGCCCACTGAATTTGATTCTCATCCAAAGCGGCGAAATCGATATCGGACACTGCATTCTGGTTGTTCCGAAAACGGGTAACCTTTCCGCCGAATTCTTCCAGGTCTGCGTCAAGTGCGATAAAGGTAGCCAACACCTTCACATTCGACTCTTGGTTTTCCTCATTCAAGTCGATTGCCAAGCTACTCACTGTTTGTGCACCGTTGATAACGGAGAGGTTTTCTACCCTAAACTTACCGGTAGAACGAGTATCGTCTCGTGGGCCGATAGGGCGAATGGCATCACAGATAAATGTCACCCCGTTATTAAAGTAGAAAAAGTGTTCGGGGTTGTTTTTGATCGTTTCTGAAATATCCTGGTTGACGACGGTGTCACCCTGAAAATGGCGAATATTCGCATCAAACAGCTTCTCGCCGTAGTCTACTTTTAAAGACTTTAGCTGGGCGCCAGTAATGCTACCGAAGTAGCACAAATAGGGTTCGTTAATATGGCCGTAGTTCTCCAGGGTTATCTCTGCCGTTATCGGATCTGGCAGGTGTTCGTCCAACTGAACGCGATGGAAAGAGGCCAAGCCAAAATTGATGAAGCGTAAGAAACCAGGATCAGCTGGTTGATTGAGAGCATTCTCTAAATCAGACATCACTCGTCTTTTATCATCACCAAGGGCGCCGCCTGTATACGTCAATACAGCTTTAACCTTTGCAACACCTGAATCAAGCGCAGAATTCAATCCCGGTATTTTTGCTTGTAGGTGATGATTGAAGCGTTCATATTTTTGCTTGGCTAAATCTTTAACACCATCTACAAATTTGCCAACCTCTGCGAGTTCAACTTCGCCTGTACCCGCGTCTTTGTATTTTGATTGGATAAGCCAAACCGTTTGGGTGGAATCCACATAAACTGAGTCTATACCGTGATCCTGCCCACCATCGATAGACGCCTGTATGGCATCGTCATCGGATGCGCCAGCCGCTTGTGTTAGAAAATAGGCGGCCAGAGATTTTGTGTAGAAATTTCGCTCTCGATCAATTTCATTATGGCCAGTGCCAATAATCCTTCCCCCAAATCGAGCATCCAATAATTCACATAGCTGAATCAGCTCGTGCGGCTTAACTCCATCAGCCATTAAGCAACCTCCCAGGTAATACTGAACAGCACTTGCTCTTCAACGGTTTGACTCATTTTGTTTTCCAATTCGGTAATCAATCCTTCGCGGCGATCGTCGACTTCGTCTTGTCGATTAAATAGCTCCCGGCGCTTTTTATTTCGCAGTTTTTCGAGTTCTTTTTGCTTTTTCTGCCAGTGCAATTTTTCATGAAGGTCGGGGGCGAGCTTCGCGGTTCTACGAACTTCTCGAATCTCACGATCGGTTTCTTTTATATCCTGTTCCAGCACCACTTTAAGGTCATCCGCCCAGGCATCCAATTTTTCAACTTCAGCTTCAAAGTACTTAAGGTTGCGCTGGCTTATGTCGCCGAGTAGGTCCTGCTTAGCACGATACAGCTCTTCCTCAACGGCTGAACTGATCGGGAATGTGGTTTGAGATTCATTTTTAGTCGGGTAGGAAAGCAGTTTCTCCAAAACCTCTGAATGAACAACTTCATCTTTGGTATTTATGCCAATAACAGCCAAGTGATCTTCGGCGCGCTCCATGGATTCAACGGTAATCTTGCAAACCTGCAGTTGACCGGATTGACCTTTTAACTCTTCAACAACCGACACTTTGGTTTCTCTCGTACTGGTATCGAATACAATGTGTGCCTGATCCAAGCTCTTCGCCTTGGCAGTATCAATCGCCCATTGAGCCAGCGGGTGCTTCAGGCGATATAGATGACAATCCCCATCGCGCCGTGGCAGTTCGTATTCCCCTGTGGGGATATCAGCGGGCGCATCTGCAGGCAATGATTTAATGACAAAGCCGCCATCAACAAGCTGAAGATGGTTTGAAAGCTCCGTTTGAGTCAATGCCAGTAGCATCTGTTCGTATTTATCGAGAGAAGCTTCGGTATCAATCTTTAGACGCTGCAGTACGTCTTCATCGAAATTTTCAAATAGCTGTTCCCGTGTATTAACCATCTGTGCATTAATTTCATGGGCAAGATCTTGCTGAAGCTTGTCGAATGCAGTTTTGATCTCTTCCGGGTCGCGGCAAGTATCATAGATTTTTTTGATCCGTCGCTCGAAATCCACACCATTCTCAATGGCCCCCAACACTTCGTCTGAAGCGCCAAAGACGCCATCAAATATCTTGAATTTCAGCTTTAGTAATTCATGAACCCGCTGATCGGCCGGGTTGGTAGAATCAATAAAGTTAAGCACAACAACGTCGTGCTTCTGTCCGTAACGGTGGCAACGGCCGATGCGCTGTTCAATTCGCTGAGGGTTCCAAGGCAGATCGTAGTTGATCACCAACGAGCAAAACTGAAGGTTTACACCCTCAGCCGCTGCCTCGGTAGCGATCATGATTTTTCCCTTGTCCTTAAAGTACTCTACCAATGCGGCCCTCGTATCCGAGGTTTTAGAGCCAGTGATTTTGTCACTGCCTTCGTGCTTGGCGAGCCAGTTTTTGTAGATCTCTTTTGCCTGTGCGTCACTGTTAGTGCCGTTAAAAAGCACTATGCCATCTTTGTATTCTGTTTTTTCCAATAGCTCAAGCAGGTAGTCCTGTGTTTTTCTGGACTCCGTAAAGATGATGGCCTTTTCTGCGGCACCAAGCTCTTTAAGCTTATCAAAAGCAATTTTCAATGCTTTGAGTAAGGCCTCACCTTTGGAATTATTTCTTATGTTTTCCGCGAGTTCTTTAAACGACTTAAGTTCGTTAATCTCGTCAATAATGGATTGGCGATTTGGGCTTTCTGATGAACCTGCGCGGTTCTCATCATCAGACCATTCTTCAGCGGTTTCATCCAGAGATTCATAATCGGCATTGAGGTCATGGAAGACACCGGCTTCGGCGTCATCATTTTTCAGATCACCTTCCAGTCGGGTGATAATCGAGTTTAATGCACCGGCTATTGCAAAAGATGATGAAGCCAAAAGTTTCCACATCACCATAGAAATTAGTTGCCGCTGACCGCTTGGTAGTGCATTTAGGTTTGGCCGTTGTAGATAGGCCGATACAAGTCCATAAAGCCTTTTCTCATCGCTTGACGGCGTAAACTTTTCCACCATAGCAATTCGCTTAGTATAGGGGACATAGGCCTCGACATCTTTTCTCAATGTCCGCTTGCATACGGGTTTGATACGTTGTCGGAGCTCATTAAAGGAGAGACTGTCGTTTAGACGACCGTATTTGATACGGAAGCTATCCAGGTCTCCAAATACCTTTTCATCAATGATGCTGACCATGCCAAACAGTTCCAACAACGAATTTTGAAGCGGCGTTGCTGTAAGCATAACTTTAAACGTGTTTCCCAGAGCATCACGAATGGCCGCGGCTATTTTGTTGCCTTTTTTGTAAACGTTCCTTAGCCTGTGCGCCTCATCTATTACTGCCAGATCCCAGGGAATCATCTGAAGGTCATCGGCTTTAGCTTTGGCAAACTGGTAAGAGCATATGACAATCCTTTCGCCAGCGTCGAAGGGGTTCTTAATGCCATCTTTCTTGCCTTTTTTATAATTTTCACCTTCTAAAATCAGACCCTCTACACCAAACTTCTCTTGCAACTCCTGGTGCCACTGTTTGCGAAGGTTGGCCGGAACAATAATAAGGATACGGCGCCTCCGCTCGGCCCACTTCTGAGCAATAACGAGGCCGGCCTCGATCGTTTTGCCCAAACCAACTTCATCGGCCAGTATCACGCCATTGGATAGAGGGTTGCGAAATGCAAAAAGGGCCGCGTCCACCTGATGCGGGTTCAAGTCGATCTGAGCATCCATGATTGCGCCGGTCAGCTTGTCTTCATTCGCGCTATCAAGGCGACGAGTAAGCTGCCAGGCAAAATATTGGGCTTGGTGCTGACTGTACATTAGGTGCTCTCCTGGCTTTCATCTTTGATGTGCTCCGCCAGTTGCCCGAGGCTTACTTGAAAATACTCGCATAGCTTGTCGAGGACATCTGTAGTCGTGTTGTAACCTTTCTGGTTGGAGACCTTAGAGAGCGTTGTACGGTGAATATCTGTAGCTTTGGCGATCTCCTCCAAGGTGATACGGCGTCCTTCCTGAAATTCTTTTTCAGCGATGAGCTCTTTAAGTCGAAATCTGATCATTGGAGGTGCCTTGAGGACTAGGTATGACTGTGCTGAAATACAAATATAGATCACTTTGTATGATTGACGTGTATGGGCATATATCGTGATTATAAGTCACGAAGCAATGTAGTGTATATAATGCGCTTTAAGTGTATGCGACTCATTGGAGTTGCTTTCTCACTATTGCCCTATAGCAGGTTGAGGATTCCGTGGTGAGGACATGCATCGTCCGGTCAAGCGAGAGGAGCAGCTTTTACTGGAAAGGCTTATCTGCTCAGTTAACGGTGTCAGAGAGTAATTTGCGCCCATGGGAAAAGTTACGGATTTTGGGTGGCGAGGGCAAAGCCCCTGCGGGGCGTATGTCAGTAAAGGTTCTTTTTGTAGTCGTAAGCCAGGCCTTTCTTCATAGCTCCCGGAATGGAGGTAGCAGTCCGGGTGAGGGTGGCGGATAACCCTTTGGTTTGATTGAGTTTCAGATGCGCCTTGAAAATTGCCGGGGCTTCAAGGTCTTCAGGTGGCGTGCTCGCCGGCCACAGGCGGGCGCGGGACTGTGATGGAGTGCGGTGCTTTGGGGCATCACCCGGGTGACTAGCTTGGGGGCATTGCCCTGTACGGCAAAGGCTTGTTTCATCGTCTCATCGCTGGTGATCTCGGCCCTGCCGCTAACCTGCACCACCTGCTCGCAGCCAGGAATCAATGCCAGTAGTGCCACGTTCGGCAGGGAGAGGATATTACGAAAGCTGTCTATACGCCTGTTTCCCCGGGCGGTCGGGAACTCCCACCGTCATCCCTCCGTCAAGAAAACCCAGGCGAACTTCCACTGGGCGCTGGTCAAACCCTAGGATCTGCAATCCGTTGATGCCCGGCTCACAGTGGCGGAGCAGGTGGATATCGCCGCCGCGTCGGGGCTAGTACCGGCTGCCATGAGCAAAGTACATCGTTTTGCGACCGGGCGATTCGTCTATGGGTGCGTGCGGTATGAAAGGCAGCCTCAAGTGTAATCGCGGTTGATCCGCCGGAAACCTGCTCGAAAAAGATAAGATGATACAGAGGAGCGTGGGCGCTGTTGGATTCTGGCATTTAAAATCCAGATTTCTCGAAACTGGCTTTGGAGTTGGCATTGTGTTCGCGCTAAGTGACATTTGGTGATATGTTGTGCGAAACAGTTGCGATATCGCCATGACAACTCACAGCCCATTGGCTTCCGTCCTTGATGCCGCTGAACGTGCCGGTAAGCTGAACCTACACATACAGGATATCCGTGCGGCCATGCCCGGTGCCAGCAAAGCTGCGGTGTGTCAGGCATTACATAGGCAGCAGCAGCGTGGTCGCCTCGTCCGTTTGTCCCGTGGTTCAGATCATTGGGTCATCGTGCCCTTGCAGCACGCCGCCGCCGGTGCCCCACCTCCGGAAGTTTGGCTGGACCGCTATATGAGGAAGACGTTGGGTGTCCCCTACTACGTGACGCTGCTGAGTGCCGCCGAAACTTTTGGGGCATCACCTTATGCGGTGATGGTAACGCAGGTGATGGTGTCCGAGCGTCGGCGTCCAATTACGGTCGGCCGCCACGAGGTGGTGTTTCATACCCGCGCGAAGACCGAGGATATGCCGACACGTTGGTACGAGACACCGGATGGGCGCTTCAAAGTTGGTACGCCAGAACTGACCACGCTGGAGCTGGTGGAACGAGTAGCCCAGGTTGGTGGAATGGCCCGTGTTCGAGAGGTGCTGCGGGAGTTGTGGGCGTCTTGCACGTCTCAGGGGATGGCGGAGGCGTTGGACGCTCTGCAGGAAGTCCCGACTGCGCAACGCCTCGGGGCATTGCTCGCCCTGGAAGACCAAATGGTCCTTGAGTCGCGGGTAGCCAAGTGGTTGCGCGACAAGTCGCCACGACTGATACCACTGGAGCCTGGGCAAGGACGGGATACAGCGGTGGTAGTCGATTCTACTTTTAAGGTGCGGATGCCTGCTGACGCCAGGAGCGCCAATACATGATCCAGCACACTCACTTGACGGCCTGGCAGAACCATGCACCGTGGCCAAAGCGTAGTCAGATCGAGCAGGATCTACGGCTATCCCGTGGTGTGGCCGCCATCTTCGCCGATTCTGTCCTGAGCGAACATCTGGCGATGCGCGGTGGCACGGTTCTGCACAAGGCGCACCTGGCACCGGCTGCACGTTATTCGGAAGATATCGATTTGGTGCTCGTCAAAACAATGGATGCCGAAACTGCCGAAACTCTGGATCAGCATCTGCGTCGCGTTCTGACACCAGTGCTGGGACAGCCGGCTGATTCCCTGATCGCTGATGCTTGGCTGGCGATTCGCAATGTACTCCGTCCATCAAAAATTCTGCGCACCGCCTACCGATTCGTACCAGTGGGGTTGCGGCGCGAGGAAACGATCAAGGTCGAGGTCAACCTCAACGAGAGCGCGTCGTTGTACCCGCTGGTTGGTGTCGAACTGGACACGCTGGACCATGATGGCGAACGCATCCGTACTGAAGTACGTTCCTACGACATCAATGAAATGTTGGGTACCAAGACGAGGGCACTGATGCAGCGCGAGCAGGGACGCGACCTCTTCGATCTTTTTCATGCATGGCTGCTCAGCGAGACGGGTGTGACCCCTTATCAGGTGGACGGTGCCAAGGCAATGGAAGCTTTCGCTTGGTATCCGGACAAGGAAGGAACTCAGATAGGTTGCGATGAGGCCAACGCACTGCTCGATGCCAGGCTGCGTAAAGCAGCCTTTCGTCGAGACATGGACACGCTATTGCGGCCGGGATTGCCCAAATTCAATGTTGATCAGGGCGCGGAGGTCGTACGAGGGGCTTACTTCAGGCATTTGAGGCGGTAGCGTTACTGTGGGCCGGGTTCCAGTCAACAGGTCTTTGTCGGGGCTTGAGCTGTGGCTTGGTAAATAAAAACTGAAGTCGAATGTTTAAGGAGGCGGCATGGATTCGTTTTCGAGGCGTCATGGTCTTACTCGACCTGATACGGAAATTCATATCAGGAACGATGCTCCGCAGGAAGTTCGAGATGCGGTAGTTCAGATCGCCTACCAATGCGGACAAAAGCCGAGTGATCTACGCTCGCTTCTATGTGGCCTCATGTTTCGGGCGCCAGATAGAAACAATTGGTCAGAATTTCCAAATATCGATAGTGAAGTACGCGATCTGATCGAAGATTGTGAATGGTTTGAAGTCTATGACCTAATCGAAAAAATCTCCGAACAGTACCGGTATGGGAATCATGATTTCGCAGAAGAAATGAATCGATTCTTCAGGATTGCGGGAGTCGGATGGCAGCTTGTAGATAACCGGGTGGAAGTTCGCGGAAGTGAAGTATTTGAGGTCGCTGTTCGTCAGGGCCAAAAAGAGCTGCGTCAACAGGGACGACCAACCGCAGCTGCCGAATTACATGAGGCATTGAACGATCTCTCACGGCGACCGGACGCCGAAACGACCGGAGCCATACAGCATGCCATGGCCGCGCTGGAATGCGTAGCGCGGGATGTCGCTGGCAGCAAAGATACGCTTGGGCAGCTAATCCGGCGCAATGCTGGGCTGTTCCCGCCTCCTGTCGATCAAATTGTTGAAAAGGCATGGGGATATACCTCCAACTTTGGGCGTCATTTGGTGGAAGGGCAGCCACCTCAGTTCGAGGAGGCGGAGTTGGTGGTGGGCCTGAGTGGCGTGCTATGTCGTTATCTTTCCAGAAAGCCTCCAGGCAAGACGTATTGACAGAGATATGAGCGCCGGGAATTCGATGCGTATCTATATAGGGGAGCCTGTCAGGAACCGGTCTGAACGTGATTGCCTTGTCGCGGTTTGCGATGTGTTGGGGGGAGCCAGTGGATGGTCCTGCGTATTTGCCAACTTCCATGCCGCAGGGCGACAAATAGATTTGGTTGTCCTTACCGAAAGCACAGTCCTCGTACTTGAAGCAAAGGGGTACTCGCTGCCAGTGTATGGCGAGATCAATGGGCAATGGATGCAGCGCGGGCCTTATGGTGACAAGAAAATTGGCAATGGGTATAACCAGGCCTTGGAGGGCAAGAACGTATTCCGCGATGTAATGCAGAAGGTCGGGCAGATTAGTGGTTATCCCAATGCGGCAGTTGTTATTTCCCCTGATATTCCAGTTGGCTCCGGACTTACCAGTGGCGATTTCAAGGTCGCCGTTGGTGGGATTGACCTTGTCCAACAGATGCTTTCCCAGTCCTCTGGCGCACGCCTATCCCAGTCCCAGTGCGAGGCACTAGCAAGGAGCCTTAGTCTTGAGCTGGTATTGAACAAGGACATGGCCATCAATGACGAAGTCATTGAGGCCGAGAGGCGGTGTGGAGCATATCTTACTGCTTTCGGGGAGTTCTACGGGCCAAGTGCATCGGAGCTTCTCCCTGATAACTATGAAAGCAATACCCATGTAGTGGCTTCTTCAGACGTTCATTCAATGGTTGAACGGGGCGAAGGCGGTGTGCTGATTCGCGGGCCGTCCGGCTGCGGAAAGACGTTGCTCTCGATGTCTTGTGCAATTTCAAGTATCGACCGCGGGTGTGTACCTTTTTATGTGGCAGCCAGAGATTACGATGGTCACTTTCAAAAACTCCTTGATAAAGAGGCATCTCTGCTTTGTGGGCATACTGCTATCAGCGTCTTGAGTGCAGCCAAAGCAGTGGGGAAACGGGTTGTACTGTTTCTGGACGGATACAACGAATGCGCCGAGCACCACAGGGTTGGACTGACGCGTAGCCTCAGAGCAATCGCGCTACGTTATGAAACAGGCGTTGTCGTTAGTTCCCAGTGTGAGCTTGAGCGATCAGATTTGCTTCAACTCAATACTGTCGTCGTCGGTCAGCCATCGGATGAACTCAAAGCCATTCTTGCGGGAATGGGACAGCGGGGAAATCTTGCCAGTGATATCCGTAGCCTACTTGACACTGCTAATTCCGGACTTGAGGCTGCTCTTGTCGGAAAAGTGGGCAATTTGATACCTGCTGGTGCGAGTAAATTTGTTCTTTTCAGCACCTACGCCAGAGAAAGACTTGAGTCTTTTACCACCGAAGGAATCCGCGTGCTGAGCGTTTTTTCCGAATCTCTGATCCAGCGCTCTTCCTTCAGTCTCTCTGTTCGCGAATTTGATCGTTTATGTGACGGGCAAAATCTTAGTCAGGCAGGTCGGCAGCAGTTGTCAGAATCTCAGTTGTTGCTAGAGCGGGGCGATAGAATCAGCTTCGCCCATGAACTGTTTTTTTCAGCGTTCTCGGCGGAAGCTGCCATCAGATCATCCAGAGGCGACTTGGGGCATATTCGTGCTGCTTTAGGCTCACCTCGGTTCTTTGCTTCGAAGGTCTTTATTCTTGGGGCTGTTGAAGACGAAATGCTCTTGCACGAAGTGCTGAATGGCTGTGCAGATCAGGACTTAATCGCGGCAACGGCCCGTGGGGAATGTGGTACTACGGCTCAATCTTTCGTTAATCAACGGATCGACGATATGTTGGCAGACATGGTTGTCGAGGCAAAGGGTATTCGGTTTCAACTTGAAGGGGAGGGGTTTCATGGTGTGGCTGTTGATGAATCTTCACTACGTCCCGAGCTTGAAAGCGCTGTATCCTACCTTTTAGCAATTGGGGAAGGTCTGGTTGCTGGTAAATATGTTCAGGAAGTCATAACTGCATGCGGCCATATGGATCATGCTATCGAGATTTTTTCGAAATCCGTTGCTGATGAGGCAAAGACCAAAAAAATTCCGCTGCGCCATGCTGTTTTTTCCGCAGCGTATGTCATGCATCGGGAAGCGGCCATTTCGAAGCTTGTCAGCTTCGTTAATGGAGGAAGCTTGTCGATTCGTAGTCGAAAGGGTGCTGAGTCCGCGTTTGCCGTGGCTGTACGTGAATCCTGGGCGAATGCTAATACATTAGGTCAATTTTACTTCCTTCTCGGGATGACAAAATTCACGGACTGCGAAAATGCTGTCACGCCCTATATCGCGCAACTTATGCAACAACTGCGTTCACTCCCTTACCATCTTCAGCTCGAGCTGATCGACTTCGCTCGATATCTTCGCGATGCTGAGGAGCCCTATCGCAGCCAAATTATAGAAGCCCTTCAGGCTTCCCTCGATAAACTGGGTGTCATGATGAATGGAATCATCTTTGAAGCGCTGGGAGGGATGGGGGCTTTGGAAGAGGACGAAAACAACTATATCTCCGTCGTTCGACAGGAGATCGAAGAAGTACTGAGTGCTGACAGCATTGACTCCGATGAGATGGCATGGGGGTTGTATTCCCGGCAGTTTGACCATCCATTTGACACTGCCTATTGGGAGGAAATTCAAGGACTCGACGATTCCAGAAAGAAGCGCTTTCTTACCAAAGCATGTCGTGGAGCAAGTACATCGTTTGTATTCTTTCTTGGAATATTGATCAGGCGATTATCTGATTTCAATGATCCAGGTACGGCCACTGTGATTGATCGATGGACAGCGTTGCCCGATAAGAAAAGCGTTTTCCCACAAGAGGCTATTGACGTGTTCATTTCTGCGCATGAAGCGCTCGGACACCTTGGTGCACAGCTTCCCTTATCGAGGGGTGTTCCGGAATGTGCATCGGATCACGCCTTACTTGCCTGTGGAGACCTCTACTATTGGTCAAATAGAACTGATGTGAACGACCCACAATCTGCAGATCAAACGCTGCCTGCTCGCAGGGTGCTTCTGGATCATTCCCGATGTGCGGGTGCCGCTGTATTACAGCTCACAACCTCACAGATGCTTTCGCAGGACGGAACGCGAAAATCACTCGTAAAAGAATACCCGAACATGGCGGTTGAAATTTGCAGAGAGGCAATCAAGAAACGCAGTGTGCAGGTATCTTATTTCCCGCATGGCTTTAGGGACGATGTGGCAAATATCACGGATTTTTCGATTCAGGTCTTGGGCGCGTTAGGTAATGTAGATGATCTGCTGTTACTCAAAACGTTATGCGATCATGAACGACACGGGGTTGGGGTTCTTGACGCAATAAAGCGAATTGAAGCTAGGACGCGTTTCTAAGCTTCAAAGCGGGAAAACCAATCGGCTCAACGTTTTCTGCAGAATGAAAAAACGGCCCCCGAAGGGGCCGCCAAAGATCAGATCAAACAATACTCAGTTTACCAACTGCCTAGCCAAAGCCACTTCCACCGAATCACCGTCCTGATTAAGGGCATCAAGCCCGGATTCCGGCACATCGCCAGAGGTGCTTTGGGAAACGGCGATTTTTTTCGCCATCAGCCCCAGGCAGGTCATCTGCGAGGTGGCGGCGTAGCCGAGGTAGATCACTTTGACCGGTTGCTTCTGACCGATGCGCCAAGAGCGTCGGGCGGCCTGCTGCAGACTGTAGACGTTGTACCCGGACTGCATGAATACGATGGTCGGGAACTCCAGCAGATCCAGCCCGGTCTTGACCAGTTCCGGGTTGGTGATGAGCACATCGATACCGCGGTCGAGCTTGTCGGCGATCCAGTCTTCCCGGCGCGAGGCATCCACGCTGGCGCGCAGTACCGCCACCTTGAAGCCTTCCTGCTCCAGCAGCACCTTCAGCCGAGACGTGGTGTCCCGTGTCCCGGTATAGACGCTGTAGACCAGCACCTTGCGACCGGCAGCCTTCTCTTCCCGGCAGATGTCAATCAGCTCCTGTTCCTTGGGCATGACGTCCAGCTCAGTGAACAGTGACGGCGTAAACGCCAGCAAATCACGGGTGCGAGGATGTTTGACCGTCTCTGCCCGAAAGCAGGTGTCTGGCCAAGCCAGGAGAACATTGAGTACCACGCCCAGCAGCGTCGTGTCGCGGCGCGCCAGGGCCTGCTTCAACTCAGCGGTCAATTGCCCCGCCAGGCGGGAGTAGGCCTGTGCTTGCTCACTATCCATAGCTACCTCGCGAAATTCCTCGTCATAGGGCGGCAGCACATTGCCACCAATGTCCTTCAGCTTGAGGAATACCGTGAACGGCAATACACAGCGCAACACACCCTTGGGACCAAATCCGGGGGCCTTCACGGTTCGCACCGTGATCTTGCTGCCCTTGGCGGTCTTGTGGGCTGAGCCGTTGCTCTCGGAATAAATATCCTTAAGCACACCGTGATCGCGCATAAACGCCATCGCGGCCGGCGTCAGACTACCTTGTTTACTGGGCCGGTAGCCGTCTTCGATCATTCGTCCGGGCAAGGCGCGGAACAGCAGATAAAAGATATCATCGCCGTAGCCGCCCATCAGGGTACCGGTGAGCAATAGTGTCTTGCGCGCCTTGGCCGCCAGTACGCCCATGGCCTGCCCCTGTGCGGAGCCCGCGTTCTTGTACTCGTGCGCCTCGTCGGCGATGAGCAGATCGAACGTGCCCTGCGGCAGGTAGCGTTTGACGAATTCCGAGGGTTGATAGCCCCCTTCACCAAAGCCGAACTCCATGTTGGCCATGGCGCGTTCCATGCGCTGGGCCTGGCGATCGGAGAATACCAGTTCACCGTCACTGTCCATCAGGTTGATGAACTCGTACAGATTGTCGCCCAGCATGGAGGCCAGGAACGATTCCCCAAAGGTTTTCATCAGCTTCTGGGCAGTAACCTCGCCGATGGTGGGAATACGTTTCAATGCCTTCAGCACAGCCTGAGACTGGTCATTGACCGACAGGCGCCGGGGCCGCATCAGGGTCCACAGCGCCGAGGCACAGTGGCCACAGCTACGACGGGAGTCCTCCGCCTCCAGCTCAACTGGATTGATGGGCTCGCCGTCCAGGTCGGTGATGACCTGACCACAATCGGGACAGGTACCCACTTCGCCATGGTGGGTACGCCGTCGTACAAACACCGGCTTCCAGTGAAAACCCATGCGCATGCGCACACGGCCCAGGACAAAGAATTCCAGTCCCTGGGAGGGCACGCCCAACCGCTCGCGCAGCTTGAGGAGTTTGACCAGAGTGTCCGGGCCATTAAGAACCCAGACCTTGGCGTCGGCGACCGTCTCCTGGATTTCCCGTCGCCACTTGTAGACCAGGTGGGGAGGTGAGAGCACCAGGGTGCGGCGGTAGCCTTCGGCATTGAGGACGGCGGCCGTGGCAATGCCAACGGTCGTCTTGCCACAGCCCATTTCGCCATTGACGATGGCGGCCCGTTCACCACGATTGATCAGCAACTCGGTGACGGCATGAACCACGCCGGCCTGGGCGGGAAACAGTTGCCGCTTCAGGCCGCCAAGAATGGTTTCACGGTATGCCCGTGCCTGCCCGGTATACACCGGGGGATTGGCGCGGTTGAGTGAATCCAGTAGTTCGTCACCGAATTCGGACACAAAGTCCGGCAGACTGATGTCGAGGGAGGAAGAATCTTGTTCGAGCAAGGCGCATTGGCCGACGGATTCAGAACAGGTGTTATCAGCAGTGTTACCAGTAAAAGTATTGAGGGACATGATGATGCTCCATAAAAAAACGGGGCATGCATCTCCCCCAGCAGGGCAAAGGCATGCCCCAGGGGTGGGAAATGAAACGACGGCTGGCGTCGCGGTAAAAAAGGAATCAGTACTCGCTGGGCAACAGCAATGTCGTGACGCTACGATCCCATTCAGTGATGATCCAAAGCCTGATATCCGGCCCGACGTCGTAGGACGACATCAATCGTCCTTCCGATGTCAGCGCCTCATCATTGAGCTGCTTGTCGTCGCCGCACAAATCGCCCCAGTCGCCATTGAGGTGGCGCTGGAGATAAGGCGCGGGGTTGATAACTCCCCGTTGAATAAGATCGTTCACGCCTTGGGTCATGAGTACTTTGCCGGCTTGGAAGCGCGGTTGAGACAGTGTTACGAGTGCCATGGTATTAACCTCTCAGATTGATAAGGGGGCCACGGCACCCCAAGGGGTGACTGGACCCCAGTGGGTGGATGAAACAAAGGATTAACGACGGCGGCGTGCCGCCGGAGATGATCAGCGAATGGTCAACACCTGCCCCCTGGTGGGGGAGTTGGGTGTCATATCCCACGCGCGGATGATCGGTACGAAGCGATCGGTCAGGATGCGGGTCTCGGCGACCGAGCCGTCATCCCGTTCCCGGTACTCCGTGGTCAAGGATTTCTCCTTGTGGGTATCGCCCTTGACGACCAAGACCTTGCCGGTTTTGGCAGTGACAACCCCTGAGATCGCGCCAGCCGCCAGGGCCAAAGCGAGATGCCAGTGGGAAAGGGCACGTGCCGGAGGCCGCGGTATTCGCTGTGCGGCGCCCAGGTAGGTTTCGATGGCCGGCCACATGCCTTGCAGGCGGTGTACTTCGGCAGCGAATTGCTCCGGTTCGAGCGTGATGCGATAAAAATGCTCCGGGTTCGCTTGGGACGAGGGCACTGTGTAGGTCGGGCAAGATCCGTCATCCGGCAACACGTCTACATCGATGTCGCCCTGACCGGCCTGGAGCAATTGCTGTCGAACAGTCTTGGTGTCGCTTCCAGCCAGCTCCCGCTGACGTACCCGTCGACCGAAGATCACCACCTGTTTGAACTGGGTGTCCACCGCGCGGTAGAGTCGCAGGTCGGCAAAATGACGTGTCAGCCAGCCCACGAATTCGGCGTCGAGGACGTAGATCGGGATGATCAGCACCAGCACGCCGTCGTACTGCAACAGTGGCAGGGTGCGCTGGTAAAACAGCTTCTCCAGCCGTGGACGGCCTTTACCTGGATAACCGATATTGCCATCGGCACCGCGGTTCAGATCGCCGTAGGGCGGATTGAGCCACAGCAGTCCGAAGGACTGGCGGGAGATCAGTGTGTCCATCAGGTCACCCTGCAGACAGTGGTCAACGAGATTGCGCGCATGGGTGGCACGCTCCGTGTCGTACTCGACGGCGTAGGCCGTGACCTGCTCCCGCCCAAGGGCATGAGCGGCTTCGGCAATCGCTACGCCTTCGCCAGCACAAGGGTCGAGAATGCACATGGTGCCCGACGATGGGGCCAGTGCGGACAGTGCTCGCTCCAGTGTCGCTTCATCCGTGGGGAAGTAACCGTTTTTGATAAAGTTGCGGGCCAGCCGCGGAAACATAAGAGCCATAACTCTCTCCTGGTAGCAGTGGTAAGAAAAGAGCCCGGAAGAACGGGCTCGGTGGTAAAGCGTCAGGCGACCCGTTGAACGGATTTGTTCGGGACCGAGTCGGTCGGTGAGACCGTCAAGACACTGTTGCGAATCATGTCGCCCAATGCGTCAGTCAGGGCCGGTACATCCAGAACCAAGCGATGACCTTCCAGAGGCCCGAGAGCGACGGGAAGTTGGATCAGCATGTTTCGCGATTGCAGCAAGGCCAGTACCGGCTCGCGCCAGTGATCCAGCAGCGGCAATGGGCAGGTCTCCCGCACCAGCACCCAGAGGCGCTCGTGTTGGCAGGTGCCCTTGGGCAATACCGCCAGTGCACGGGTGTTCGCCTTGTCCGGGGTAATGCAGTACCTGTCGAACAGCCACAAGTGGACCATGGACCCAAACAGCGTGCGCCGAAAGGCGCGCGTGATGCGCTTTTCCAGCAGATCAGCATTGCCGATGAACACCGGGATAGACGATCCCTGTTCGGGGATAAGATGGAATCGATCCAGTCCGTCTTCGGCGCGACCGAGGGTCAGCCGAGCCAAAAATTCCTGGACAGCGGTATCCCGCGCCCAGACGGACAGAAAGACCAGATTGCCGCTCTCGTCAGTGATGCAGCCATCGGCCATCAGGTCCGGGCATTCATCAAGACGGTACAGCGGTTGTGGGGATAAAGGTGTGGGCATAGTGATGTCCTCTTGAGAAAAGAGGGGCACCCATGCCTCAGGTGCGACAGGTGCCCCTTTGGGGTGGGTGAAAATCGCGGGATGCGATGAGGATCAGGCGGAAACCCGGTGCCAGTCCTGGGTCAGAGGTGCGAACTCGTAACCCAGAACACCGAGACGGTCGCGTTGCTGACGCAACACCCGGCGATCGACAGTGGCGTCGAGTTTGACGCTCTCGCCCAAAGGCCAGAGGGTGCCGAACAGCGTGGCATCCGTGTCCTCCGGTATCGGTGTGTCTGTCATGGTCGAAGCAGAGGCGCCGAATGGCGTGGTATCGACCAGCGGATCACCGGACACTTGTTCCGTCGCCTCGATCGGAGCCGCGGCGGTGGGTACCGGTGCCTGAGCTTCCTCATCAATAGGATCGACTTCCTGCGGGCTTAGCCGGTTGGCTTCGTCACTGCTGAGAGGATCAATACTGGATAAGGTCATGCCGCCCAAATGGGCGCGAATCTCAATGACCATGCGCCCGCTGGTGTTGTAAGTGGAAGGTCGAATCTCGGTGATGATGAAATCACCGTCGTATTTGCCTTCGTTGTACTGGTCCAGCTCGGCGTTCTTGATAACGAACTCACCGATGGAAGTGGTTAATCGGCCGACATTGAAATCACCGTTGCGACCGTGGATGGTGCGTATGGCCAATTGGCCGGAAAGATTAATCATGGAAGGTCTCCTTGAATGGGACGTGATCGGAAAGGCACGGCGAAGCGCCTGAAGGATCAGAAGAAAATGACAACAAGGCCCCGGTGGGGGCCTTGGGAGGATGACTAGGCTGATACGGTTGTTTCAGCGTCGTCAGGGATGTCAGGCGCTGGTTCAGCGGAAGCATCCGAAGCGTCGGGTGATGCCGCCTCGCCAGAACTCTCGGTTGATTTTGGTTCGGCCTTGTAGACCATTTCTCCATCAACCTTGATCCACTGGACAAAGAGCAGACGTGCTTTCAGGCTGACGCCCTGTTGCCCGGCCCGCTCGCCTTTGGTGTAGGTAAAGGTGTCGGTCCACAGGTCGCCAAGGCGAAAGCCGATCAGCACCTTTTTGTCCGCTTCAACGGCTTCGGAACAACGGCGAATCAGGTGTTGCGCTTCAGTGCCGGAAACCCGGACATCGAAACGGCGATACTCAGGCGCAGCGCTGGGACCATTGAGAGCTGCGATATCGCAGGCCAGGAAAGACTCGCCTTTGCGGGGGGTGACCTCGCGAATACGATTCAGATACCCCAAGCCGGTGATATGCAGGTTGAAGAAAGTTTTTTCAGACGATGTAGGCATGGTTAATCTCCACAATAAGAATAGAAAATAACGGAGATAAACCTGCCCTGGCGGGAGGAATACCCCCGCACGGGATGACGGATCGAAAGATCCGGGAAGAGAAGGGTGCATCCATCATCGAAACGATGAGCGTTCGCGCGCGGGATGCCTGGGCGAACTGGGACGATCAACGCGGTCGGAACCGCGCCGTAGCCTTAAGGATCGTGGCTACCTGGGCATGTCGCTGGCGGAGCAGCGGAACATGCTGATAGTGTTCCGTCAGTATGTGTGGCGCGCGCGTATCTAAGGGACATTGCCCGAGCCCCATTATGGTTGGCAGTGCTTGGGAAGGTAAGTGGTCTCCGTGGCTGGGTGTGGAAAAAGAAAAAGCCCCCGATGGGGGCTTGAGGACAGGCCGCTTTTCAGCCGTTGCCCGGTTTGGGCGGCACGGCTTGAAACGACAGGTGCGTCGGGGTGGCGGAGAGTTCGAGATCGTCCTCGCTGTTCAGAATGTGTGCGAACACGGCCTCCAGGGGATCGAAAAATTCGCCGAAATCGTCACCGCCCAACTCGGTGTAAGCCAGCGTCCACCAGTCATCGAACGGATCGATGTCGGGGTTGCAGCCGACGGCGTAGGCCAGCCGCTGGTAGCGTCCTTCCGGCGTTCGCTCGCCTTGTTCGGGCAGGAAATAGACGCCCTGATCCTTGGCTAGGATGATGCGGCATTGGTTGGTTATCGCTTCGGTCAGTACGGGGCGCAGTTCAGCGCCTTTGAATCGCAACATGGTTGTAATCTCCAAAGAACGAAAGAAAAGAGGCATCAACGTGGATGCCAGGGCACGGTGCCGATCAGCGGCACCGTGGAGAGAGAGGAAAACGGCCGGTGGCCGGATCAGTGGCGGGTCGGTCTGCGTCCCGACAGAGTCACCACCTGGATGCGCCGCCAACTGCCATCGTCGATCAGCCGTTCCAGTGTGTCGCCGAGCGAATCGAAGCACAGGGTATCGACCCGCTCGACCAGATCCCCCTCACGGCGAAGTTCCACCGCGTAGAGATCAAGGCCACGCTCGTAGAGAACGGTGACCTGGCCCTGGAACTTTGCCGTGGCAACGGTGAAACCGATCGCCGGTGGCGTCCTGAGAATGTCGCCGGGTAGCGGATTGACACAGGTGAAGTCCCGTGCCCCGGCGTCCACCAGCAGGTGGGTAATGCGCCGAAAGCCATCGGGCGCGGGCAACTGCTCCAGTTGATCGACGAGATCCTGCAATTCCTGGCAACGCGGTAGCGGAATCGGCAATCTGGCCGGTGCCGAGCCGAGCACCAGGGTGTTCACCGTGTACGGAACCCCATCGGCGTACTCGGTTCGCTGTTCCGGGGTGTCCGCGCGCAGCCCGTCGAAGCGGCGTCGAGCATAAGGTGTAACCTGTACTTTGACGCCCTCGTCGGGCACGTTGGTGATCAGTGTGCGATCGAGCACCGCGAACTCGGTGCGACCGGTCTTGACGACGATGGCCTCGTCGGTCTTCGCGATCACTTTGCCTTCGAACGGTTGGGGATCGATGTGGAAGCCCAGCGTCGAAACCTTGGGTTGTCCGTCGAAGATGTTGAACTTGAATTTGCGGGCGTTGCGCGGCATATGGCCGCTGACCAGCGTCGGCAGCTGTGCACGGATGACTTGAATGTCCATGAAAGACTCCTTGTGGGAAAGCCAAGGGACTTCCGCCCTGCAAGGGAGGGATGTCCCTTGAGGGTTGAGGTAAAAGACGCGCGATGGCATCAGGTACAAAAACAACCAATGCGACGGATCGCATCGTAGCCTTGAAGGTCGAGGCTACCTGGGCATGTCGCTGGCGAAACAGCGGAACATGGCACAACGATGTCGCTTGTCGGGCAGCGTTGCCATCTGCAATGGATTACGTGTTGAGCCCCATTGATCGTCGGTGCTTGGATTTGGGGGGTTGAAACAGATGGTATCGGTGGGGATGGATGTCTCGCTGTCATATAATCCACGAGGGATCATCAGTAACGTTGAGTGATAGGGAGGGAGAGTGGGATCGCCAAAGCTACCGACGATAAAGCGACTGTTCGCGATGTCCGACAATCAATGCGCATACCCGGCGTGCCAGGTGCCACTGGTAGAATTCTCTGGCACGGTGACGGGTGAAATTGCCCATATCAGGGCAGCAAGCAAAGGGGGGCCGAGGTATGATCCCAGCCAATCCGACGACGAACGGCATGGGTTTGACAACCTGCTGCTTCTTTGTGGTCGTCACCACAGAATTATTGACTCGGAGGTGGAGAACCATCCCGTTGAGTTGTTGATCAGTTACAAGAGTCGTTGGGGGCAAAAAGGCCTGGTCGAAATAACACCTCGTACCACTTCCGTGGCCGAAGTGCTCATCAATAATTACCAAAATATAAGGGTGGAAAACAACTCAGGACAGGTCGCCATCAATAGCCCCGGAGCCATTCAGGCCGGCACCTTAAATCTGAAATCAACCAAGCAGAAAGTCACCATAGCGCCCCCGGAGGGAAGCGTGTCCAGTGACTTGAATCAGTGCGTCTACATCGAGTATTTGATTGGGAAATATAAAGATTACCAAAAGCAGGACACATCCAAGCAGGACAAATACAAGTACATGGCGATCTATAATGCGGTGAAACGCCAGTTTGGTTGCAAGTGGCAATTGATCCCCTCGGCGCGCTTCGATGAGCTCGTTCAATTCCTGCAGGGAAAGATTGATAATTCGAAGGTGGGGCGTATCCGAAAAAGCGCGGGGCAAAAGCGGTATCACAGCTTTGATGAACACCTTCAACATTAATGGGTAACCATAAGCTAAGGTAAAAAAATGAGCCCCGTGGTGGGGCTCTTGTGTATTACCCATGATCGTGAAGTAGTAAACCTTCCAGCGCTGGCGCATCGGGATCAAATATCAGAATCCGCGTATCGGCAAGCGCGGCCAGATGCAACACATTCACCAGCGATCCGGGCAGTCCTGCCGCCATATGCTCCTGGCGCAGTTGTGTCGCGTTTTGGTCGGTGATGTCCCGAAGGTTCTCACTGGTCCAGGGTGTGGCGATAAGCTTGACTCCGACAGCGTGGCTGTACGGCAGCCTGAACGCTTCAAACAGCAAGCCACTCGGCGTTGCGATATCAGCCATTGCACCCAATCCAGCCAATGCTTGCCGACTGATGTGGGCCGAACTGATCTCCCAACACCGGCTGTAGTGCCCCGTCATAAAATGCAGACGGTGAATGAGCGTCGCGGCGGATTCGGCTGAATAGGTGTCGCCGACATGCATGGGATGCCCAGTATCGTTGGCCATCACGGCATAGACCACTGTGCGTACGATTCCAATGCCAGTGCATTGGGCCTCAATGACATCCGGAACGGTTTGTCCCTCGGTGATCAGTGCAAAGCCGTCGCAAAAGATGCAGGGATGCTGCCGAATCTCGTCGTCCCGTAAATGGGCTTGAGATTCATGCAGTGGACGAAAGGCCGGCGGACAATCATCCTCGTAGGTAATGACTAACTGCCGTTGCGTGGTGAGATGGTTAAAGCCACGGATAAAGGGGTTGATGATAGCGCTCATGGTGGATCTCCTGTAGAGGTAGGGCAGAGCCCACCCCTACCGGGAAGTGAGCCCCGGTGGGTGAATGATTTCAAGTGGATCAATGTGGTCGCGACTACCAGCCGCAGTAGTTCAGAATCAGCGCTGCGATCACCTCGCGACGTGTCAGGTCCAGGCCGCTGAGGTCGGCCAGGCCTTCAATGCCAACACGGCGAAACAGTGCGCCGCCTTCCTGGGAGTTATAAAAACTCACCAATGCGGCAAGGAACCTTTTCTGGCCGGAACTCATGACATCGACGGTGTCGTTGATCAGCAACAGGTTGGGGCGCAAGTCCCATTTATCGGTCGCCTGTTCCCAGGTGTCTTGCGTGCCATCGCCAAAGAGTTCAATACCGGCGAGGGCAACACCTTGTCGCCATGCGTTTAGAAACGCGTTGGGGGCCTGCTCAAAATGATCCTGCTCCCGGGCAATCCAGGCAAACGCTTCCTGGTGGGTGGATAAGGTCATAAAAAATCTCCTGAAGTTATGAAACATGTTATGGCGCTTCGCGCTGGGTCCAGTTGCCGGTATCCAGTGCGTGTTGTGCGTCGGGGAGTTGGGAAAAATATTCGACAGATTCCCGGGAAACCGGGCCGTCCTGATCTGAGGTGCCGAGGTAGTAGCCGCGGCCACTGCGCAGAACTTGCAGAGGCAGACTCCGGTCGGCGAACGTCTTGGCCAATCGACCGGTGGTTATCGGTGTTTCCTGACACGTTGTGCCGGGTGGAGGATGATTACGGGTAGACATGGTTTGATCTCCTGCGGTTTGCTACAGAGTGAAAAGGGCTCTTGGAACAACAAGGCATCGCCACCGGTGAAGGCGGACGCCCGCGATACGATGCGGAACGGGCTGGCGCGGTCGGCGCGGAAGATCCGCGATGCAGCATTGAAGACCGCTGCTGCCGGAGCACAGTGCTGACCGGATCAGCAATATGTGGGGGTATCGTGTCGAGAGGGTGGTGTGGGAGCGAGGGTCTATGGGGTTTCCGCAGCGACCGGATTGGCACGCTGCTGGGCAGATGCGCTGAGGCAAAGCGAAGAAAGAGAAGGCAGCCGAAGGCGATTACCTTCGGCAACGAGAAATCACCACCCGTGAATCACCGATAATCTAGCCGTCGTCAAAGCCGCTTCTCTTGGCGATTCACCCGGCCCGTGTCGTGGTTGGAGCCGGAATGTTGTGGCACACATCCGCGCACAAAGGGAGCCCAGTGTTTCACCGGCGGGCACCGGGAATGAGTACCGCCAACCCCGAAGGGTCTCCTGGGCGCTCGCGCGGCAAGCGCCCAGGAGACCCTTCGGGGCAACGGAAGCAGGCTGATGACTGGCAACTATTCTCAATAGTTGTCGGAGGAGGAACCTTCTCACCCGTGGTGAGTGAAAACCGACAGGGTGCGCACGCCGTGATAGAAGGGGTCGCGTGCCTGGGCTACCCGATTCGGGCCAGTGGGCCTCAATTGCCGGGGGTCGAATGACGCCTTAGCTGTGAGGTGTGGACTGTCGCCGCTGCCTGGGTGGTTTCCCACGCCGAGGCTTCGCGATGGGGCGCGTCCCTTTACAGTCCGGATAGCGTACGCAAGACCAAAACGCGCCTTTGTGACCGCCTTTCCGTTGCATGGGAGAGCTGCAATCCGGACAGGTGGGTGAGGGTAGCTGTTTGATGTCCAGGGAGAGGGTGCCGTACTGCTGGACCAGTTGTGTCACCCAGGCGCTTTGCTTGTCGAGGAAGGCGCCGAGTGTCATGTCTCCCGCTTCGATCAAATCCAGGGTTTGTTCCCAGATCGCCGTCGTGCCCGGATCGGCGATGGCCTCAGGGACCACGTCGATCAAGGTTTGGGCCGCCTCCGTGGCACGAAGGGCTCGACCCCGTTTTTGCAGATAACCGCGATCAAGCAAACCACTGATGATGCCGGCGCGTGTCGCTTCGGTGCCGATACCGGTTGCCTCCTTGAGTATCTGCTTCAAGCGCGGGTCGCTCACCAGGCGGGCGACGGTTTTCATGGCCTTGATCAATTCGCCCTGTGTATAGGGTTTGGGCGGCTTGGTGTGCAGTGCCTTTAGTTCGGTGCCGGTAATGCTGCAGTCTGTGCCGGTGGCGAGGGAGGGCAGTTGCTGGCTAGGCTGCGCTCCCGATTCCTGCTGATTGTCCTGTGCATCACTTCTCAGAGCCCGGTGCCAACCGGGATTGATGACCCGCTTGCCGGTGGCCTTCAACGTCTGCTCCCCGGCTTCCAGCAGCACCGTCGTTCGATCAAACGTATGGTGGGGGAGAAACTGACACAGATAATGGGCACGGATGATGGCGTAGACCGCCTGCTCTTTATCCGACAGGGCGGACAGCTGGCAGGGCGCCTGTGTCGGGATAATGCCGTGGTGCGCCGTGACCTTGGCATCGTTCCACGCGCGGGACTGTAGATTGAGATCCAGTGTCTCGATAAGAGAGGCCAACGCGGGGTCCGCCGCAAGCAAGGCTTTGATCACTACGGGAGCTTCACTCCGCATGTTTTCCGGCAAGTACCCGGTGTCTGAACGGGGATACGTCGTCGCCTTGTGGGTTTCATACAGGGACTGGGCAATCCGAAGGGTTTCCGCGACATCCAGCCCCAGCTGTCGTGAGCAGACCTCCTGCAGGGATCCCAGATCAAAAGGCAGTGGCGGCGCCTCGCGAACACGCTCTGTATCGGCTGACATGACTCGCGCCGTTCGGGCGGTCCGGATGGATTGAACGGCGTGCTGCGCCACCTGCTCCTGTACACAGCGTCCCGCCTCGTCGGCGGTGTCCGCTGGTGGTATCCACTCCGCAAGAAAGTGACTTTCGGACGAGATGAGACGGATCGCAATTGACCAGTAGGGGGTTGGGGTGAACGCAGAGATTTCCCTGTCGCGGTCTACCACCAGACGCAAGGTAGGGGTTTGCACGCGTCCAACGGATAACACGCCGTCAAAACCACTGCGCCGACCGAGCAGGGTAAACAACCGGCTCAGGTTCATACCGATCAACCAGTCCGCCCGCGACCGCGCCAACGCAGAGTAGTACAGCGGCAGGGTCTCGCTCCCGGGTTTCAGAGCGCCCAGCGCTTTGCGAATAGAGGCGTCGTTGAGTGCGGAAAGCCACAATCGCTGAATGGGACCGTTGTAGCCGCACAGTTCGATCACCTCCCTGGCAATCATTTCGCCTTCACGGTCTGCGTCGGTGGCGATAACCAGCTCAGTGGCTTGCTTGAGCATTTGTTTGACAATCTTGTACTGGGCTGCGGTCGAGGCTTTGATGTCGCTGCGCCAGACCTTGGGAATAATTGGGAGCTGATCGAGGGACCAGCGTTTGTACTCGTCACCATAAGCTTCCGGGGCCGCCGCTTCGATCAGGTGACCGATGCACCAGGTTACGGTAATGCCGGTACCGCTGTAGCAGCCGGTTTCTTGCCGTGTTGCCCCCAATACCCGTGCGATATCTTTTCCCTGGGAGGGTTTTTCGCACAGGAACAGGCGCATGTGGTGACTCCGGCAAGGTGGTAATAGAACACCTGGTTATTGTCGCCTCCGGCAGCGTCGGCCACCGCGATGAAACCGGCACCGGGTGTTCCGGCTTTCATCCGAACATTTGCATTAGTGTGGCGAGAGATAGCGCTACCAAAGCTTCGCACTGTGGCGCGAATGGAACACAGTGGAAGAACAGGAGGCTCCATCACGTTCCGCTTTACCGGGTTGCCAGCGTCGGATCTGCACCCTGGTGCAGGGTATTGGCGGGCAGGTAGTGGCTGGCGCAGGATGAGCGGCCAAAGGTTGCTACAGCCGCTCATGGCCGGCCAGCGTTCCGATCAATTCACCTGTCGTCCGCAGGTGACTCTTCGCTGGGGGATTTGGCGCTGAGTACCACATCGTCAAGCCGGTACGGCAGGATACCCACACGTCGTGCCTCGATCTTGAAGGTGACGCGTTCGTTTTCCTCCGCGTCCTCCCACTCGTCACGCACGGTGCGCCCGTCCACCAGAACCCGCATCCCTTTTTGATACAGCAGGTGCCAGCGTTCGGCGTCGCGATGCCACAGCTCCACCGGAGCCCAAAAGCCCCCGCGATCTTCGTACCCCTCCTGCACCGGTACCGGATTGTCGAAGTAGACATTCAGCCGCAGCAGTCGCCGGGGTTCGTCGTTGCCATTGGCAAATTCGCGGTACTCGGGCTTCGAGCCGATGTTGCCTTCGCCAAAAAAATGTGTGCTCATGGGGATTCCTCCTCGGTGGTTAAACGTTGCCTATCGGCACGTTGCAGGTAAATCATCTCGGCCCGGGCCATCTTCTCGGCGCATTCAAAAGCCTGGCGGGCGATGCTGTGAGTCAGGCTGATCTGCATATTCAGGGCGATGCGCTGCAGCTCCTGAGCGTAAAGGTCGTCGACGAGTGTGTCGGGAGTTGCTGAACTGAGCATCGCCTGTTCCCAGAGTGGGACTCCCATACTGGAGCGATCGAGATTGCGCCAGCGCAGAAAAGTGGTGCCCGCGCTGGTGGCTTGCTGGGCCAGATGTACCCCCAGCAGGGTGAAGGGGTACCCACGCACCTGCCCGAGCACCCGCCGCTCAGCGAGTTCGATCAGGTCATCCCGGAGCGCTCGGCATTGGTCGGCCCAGTCCTCCAGTTCCCCCTTACCTTTAAAAGGTTTTAAAAGGCCTTTTAGGTAGGCGGCGTGTTCCAGGCGTTGGAAGTCAGTCTGTACCAGAGGCACGAAATAGCGATTGCCTTGTGGGTGAGGGTCACTCATAACGAATCGCTCTCGGCGGATTGAGGAGCCGTCGTATCCACCGGTGTGGGTTTGTCCGCTGCCAGGGGCGATTGGGTATTGTCGACGTCATCGCTATCGGCTGTAGATGAGTCGCGTGCCAGTGGTGGTGCGAATCGGGACCGGCGAGTGCCTTCGAGCACGTCTTGCGGCAGCGGGCCGTACTTTTCAAGTGCTGCACGGGCGGCGGCATTTCTGGCGGCATAGTCGTCCCGTTTTGTCCCGGAATATTTGTACTGCTGGGCCAGTGAGAACAGGCTGCGCAGGGCATGGGCGCCGTCGTTCAGCCACCGTTCCAGGGTGCTGCGATCAATCAGGGCAGTGTGATGGGCGAGAATGAGATGCCGTGCCAGTGCGTCAAAATCCGCGAGCAGGTACACGGCCATAAATCCCAGTTGGGCGTTCACAAACAGCGGCAGCGTCACCGGCTGGACATTGAGGTTGTCCCCCAGACTGAGGGCGGAGGGGACATCGGCGAGTGCCTGATCAACCTGCTCCCGTAGCGCCTGTAACCGGTCCTTGGTGTCGGCCAACTTCTCCTCAACGCGCAGCATCCACCAGTCGGAGTAGGGGTCATCCTGCTCTGACCCGCGTTTCATTTTATTCATGATGGCCAGAAAACCGTTAAGACCGATGATGCCTGGGCGGCCTTCCGCGGGGGTCCGGCCATGCCAGATGCGCGAGGCGTGATGGGTGTGCAGCGTCAGCGTCATGGTGCTGCGCAGGGAGCCGAGGTTCATCTTCATGTCATTGGCCATAGGATCACTCTCGTCGTCAGTTTGCGGATGAGTGTCCTGCGCCAGCGGAAGGCTGTCAGTCAACAAGTCGAAGCCGGTGGGAGCCGGATTGTCAGGGTGAGGGTGCTGCAACAGATGGCGCTATGCGAGTGGCATAACCTTAAGGGGCGGATCGTTGGCAGGATGAGCTATGCGACTCGCATAGCGCCGGAAATGGGTTCCGCTGCAAACACCGTTCAGGGTTTGAATAGCGACCGCAGCTGCGCCATATGTTCATGCACCGTTCGCTCGTCATCGGGGATGTGCCCGGATGATGGACGCGCGTCGGCCAGCAGATCCCCGACCCAGGTATTGAATTCACCGCGGATGGCTTTCTGGATAATGCCGAACAGGTAGCCGGCGGGATTGCGTACATCGCCGGACAGGCAGCGCACGGTCCATTCATCCAGCACAGCCTGTTGCAGCTTTTCATCCACCTGGCGCAACGCGGCCAGTGCGCCTTTCTGTTGTTCTTCCCGCAGTGTGAAAAAATAGTCCGGCAAATGCAGATTTTTGGCGAGCTCGCGTCCAGTAAGTACTTTATGAATACTTTGATTACTACTACTTACTGTACGGTCTGCCTTCGGATTCCGAAGACCGTTGTTACCACTGGCTTGCCGACCCGCTTCGGAATCCGAAGGCTGTTCTTCGTCATTCCGAAGCGGGGTCCTATTCCCTTCTTCGGATTGGTGGCCAGTGCCGGGCTGTGGATAACCCGCCGCTTTTTCCGATGAGGAGGTAAGCAACTTCTCGGTGATGGCCTGCAGGCGGGTCGGCAGTGCACGTTGGCTCACCTGCGGATCGTCAACCAGTTCCCGCAGGGTTTCCGACGCAACGCGTTGTATCGCCTTGCTGGCATGGGTGATTGACTGGCTGATCAGGTGGAGGTAGTCAGCATCCAGGTGTATGGCTTCAAATGGGGTGAGTGATGTGTCATGAAGCACGTACAGGTTCCCTTCGATACGGCCGGTTCGGGCGTTGCGCCGACGCCTGACCAGGCTCAGCCAGCGGGTGAGCCGCAATAGTGTCAGTGCCCGGGCGACGGTTTCGTGAGAGGCTTTGCCGGTACAGGGCATGGCGGCGAGAAAGGGGCGCAACCGTTCGTAGGTGGGAAAGACCGTGATCTCGTCGGGGTTCAGCAGGAGACGGAGTACCTGCCAGGCATTGCGTTCCAGGGGTGTGAGGCGTCGGTCGAAGAAGAGCGTGCGGGGGACGCTCTCGTGGCGGTTGCCGCTGAACAGAATCGCGTCCTGTGCTGCGGTCTTGCCGCTCTGTCGGGAGGCGGTTTCCAATATTGCGCTCAGGGCATCCGGGGAACCCTTCGGGTCATCGGCAGCCATGACTACGCCAGTCCCTGGTCAATCCAGCTCCGGATAGTGGCCCAGATCACCGACATGGGCAGGCTCAACGCCTCGGCCAACTCCATGGCGAGATCCAGCATGGCCGCGTCGTCATCGAAATCGATCTCTCTCGCTTTGATGGCGGGTTGCCACCGTTGCCACAGCGCCATTTCCTGCACTTCGCTCAATACCGGGTGTCGCCCCTTGCGTTTTGGCAGGCCCAGCACATCGCGGCGGAGCGCCACTTCCTGATGAGTCAGTCCGTAAAATCTACTGATCATATCGGTACTGGCCCCCAGCCGGAGCATTCGGTCTATCGTCAGGATTTCCTGCTCGACATCCTTAACCTGGCGGAGCAGATGCTTCAGTACCTCGCGATTGACTTGGACCTTGCACCAGGAGACCGAGGCATTGATCAGGACACTCACCAGTGCGGGGTGTTTGAGGGCATCGAGTTCCTCTTCCCCAAATCCCATGGCCTTGCAACGTCGCAGCTGACCGTTGCGCAAATCATGCAGCGCTTGTGCGATAACGGCCTGGTTGAGCGGGTGGGGACCTGACACAGTTTAATCCTCACCGACGACCGGGTTTGTCGGCGGGCTCGGGTGCGTTGCTCCACTGCCATTCCCGCAGCTGGCGCGCCAGACGGAACAGTTGGAACAAACGGTCCAGGCCGCTATCGCTGAGATGGGGGATAGATTCCTGGTCGGTATGAAACCAGTCCCCAAGCAGTGATCGCACGATATCGGCGACAGACGCAGACTGCACCGCCGGCATGTCTGCACAGATGCAGGTTTCCATCGCCGACAACAGGGAAAACAACGGATGTGAGGGGGTATCCGGCAGTACATCATCCGGAGCCGTACCGTAGCGCTGGCAGGTGAAACCGATGCCCGTACTGACGGGACTTACCCGACCGCTTTCGCCAATCTCGCTGGCGATGGTGGCGGCCAGCTCGCCGATGGTGATGCGAAGCTGGTCCGGTGAACCCAGTGAGGATTCAGTATCCCCTGCTTCCGTCAGGGGAGAATGCGTGTCTGCCCCAGCGTTGATTGGTTCGGGCAGCCTCTCACCGGTTTGTTCGGCCACCAGGCGTTGAATCGATTGTAAGCGGTCTGTTGTCGAGGGCAGGGACTTCTCGGGAATTTCGTTGTCGGCAGCCCGTGCTTCGTCCGGTGTGCATTCAGCGGGGTTCGCGCTGGCAGCCGGAGTATCCGCCGCCTTCGATTGTCCGGGTGGCTTGGTCGAGGGGGGATCATCTTCGTCAAGGTGCGGGTTGGCCACCGGCAAAGACAAGTGATTGATGTCCGGCGACACCGGCGTTTTTGGGACTACGGGTAGATCCGAATTATGAGGTAATCCGGACGTATCGGGTGGCGGCGCTTCGAGCGTCCGTTGCCGATGTGCGGAACTGTCAATTGCCAACGCCAGGGTATCGTAGTCCACATTGAGGACGTGCCCCATTTGCCCGATCAATTCATCCTGGATGCGTTGCAGAGAAAATTCATCGCCGGCATGATCGAAGAGGGTGAGGACTTCCTGGAACAGTGTGGTGAAGTCCACGCCGGTGTCCTTGGCGACGTAGGTGCTCCAAACCCGCTCCCCGGCTTTGCGCAAGGTGGTGAGTCGCTCGGTCTGTGGACGCCCAAGGCCAGCGTACAGCAGGGTGGGAATCGCGGGCAGCAGATAGCGGATGGTGTCCTGCATCCGGCTGATATGGGACTGAGAAACGGGGTAGCCATCCGCGGTGAGGCGACGGGAGAGTTCGGATTGTGACAGTGACTGTCCGCCTTCGGCTTCATACAGTTCCCGCGCCTTTTCGATGCCCAGCGCGCGTTCGATAAATGACAGCCCGCCGTGCAGTTCGTTCTCGGTCAGGTGGCCGGTCAGCGCGATGATCTCACCGCGCGCCGACCACGGGCGAAACAGGCAGGTGATACGAAAATAGCGCTCTTCTTTGGTGTCACGCCAAAGTTCATTGAGTATGGCCAAACGGGTGTTGCCGCCATTGCGGATGGTATAGGTGGACTCACCGGGCCGCCGGGTGATAGCCGGAGGAGCGTCGAGCCCCCGCTCGCGAATTGAGGCTTTGAGGTCATCGTAGCGGGGGTTGCGGGTCACACGCGGGTTCAGGTCGTAGGGACGCAACTGGTCCAATGTGACCACCATGGGGGTGTCCTCGATGGGGTCGCTCAACTGCTCGGCCTTCGGGCCAGAGCGGGCAAACCGCTCGGCCAGTAACTTGCCGGCGATGGCGTTGGGATCCTGCTCAGCCATGGCGGGGATTCCTGGTCGCGGGACGCCGAGTGGGCAGGAGCAACGCTGCGGTGCCGATGGCTGGCATGTCCGGCTTGGTGACTATGAACTGATTGGCAGCGCGGTAGGCGACATGCCACCCATGTGCTTGTGCGAAGGTCATCAGCCTGCGCCGTTTCGGGCATGTCCGGTTCGCCGGTTCAACGATATTCGACATGGGCCGCCCTCCGACAGGTTGCGGGCGTTACGCCATCAAAGCGGTCTTCCCATTGCGGCAGCAGCTCCCGCGCCAATGTCTTGATCGTTTCCAGGGCGGCCGGCGCCACGCGCCCATGGGGGCGGCGATGCTCAACCCGGTGGACCGGTTGGCTCAGGGTGGCCGCCCGGGGATAAGCTTCGATAGCCGGGATACTGGTCGCCAGTAGTGAAACTCCCACTTGTCCGTGGAACAGCTGATGCAACGCCTGCTGAATAGCGCGCGCATTAGAGGAAACAGAGTGCACACGGTTGATCAGCAAATGCAGCGGCGGTGGCGCAATACCAAGATGGCGATAGGGCGTGATGTCATCGAGTAACTGCAGGGTTCCCCGCCGCAACTCCCGCGCCGCCAGGATTTCTGGGGTAACCGGGGACAACGCCAAGTCCGAGGCGAGCACTGCCATCTCCAGCATCACACTGCGCGCGCCCTGGGTATCGATCAGCATCAGATCGTAGTGGGGAGCGAAGGACGGCAGGAGGTGTCGTAAGCGAAGGCGGCCATCGGGCGCATGCAGCAATAGCGTGTTCAACTGCCCCTTGTCATCATTGGATAGGATGAGGTCAAGTCCGTGGACCGCCGTGCGGGAGATAACCTGTTCTGGCACTTGTTCATTGAATGCCAGCAGTTCGTAGATTCCGCCGACGGCCTGTTGATTCAGAGAAAAATAGCTGGACAGGGTTGGTTGAACGTCGAGGTCTACCAGTAGCACCCGCAGCCCGGCGTCGGCGGCGAAACCGCCAAGGTTGGCCGCGATGGTGGTTTTCCCCACACCGCCTTTGGTTGATATCACGGAGATCACCTGCATAGTGCTGACCCTCCAAATCCCGGTGTCAGAGGGTGCGGTCTTTGCGGCGTTCGGCGATCCACTGGTCGATTTCGACCGAATCCCAGCCAACGGCACGGACACCCAGGCGAATGGCTTTGGGAAACTTGCCCGCTTTCATCAGATTGTAGATGTGGGCGCGTTTGAAGCCCGTCTTGGCTTCCACCTCGGCGCGGCGGAGGATGCGGCGTTCACTGGGATTCATCGCTGCTAAAGGTTGCTGAGACATAGGGACCACTCCTGGACGCTCCTTGGCGTTTGTTGGGACATGGTCGGTATTAAATACAGCTCGCCGGAAAACGACACCGCAAATGCGGCATCCCGGACCGCTGTTATAGACTTGATGTTTCAGTTCGATGCCAGGTGGCGCTTGGCTTCGGCGAACTTGGCCTGGAGGGTACGCTCGGTGATACCCATGGTGTTGGGATAATGGGCAATCATGGCGCTGATAACAGCGTCTTGGGATTTGAAGGACGAATAAGGCTGGCCCGACGGTGAGTGTCCCAGTAACAGACTCAACAGCCCGGCGACAATGTTGAGGTAGGTTGATTCGCTGCGAGCGCCGGGTGACTTTCCCCGACGTATGCTCAGCTGTTGATGCTCATAATCCTCTCTGAGTGCGTCGTATTTGATCTGGAGTGCCTGGCAGATGTGTTCTTGGTTTGCAAGCTGTATTTTCAGGGCTTCCCGGTCGGCCAGTAAGATTTGAATAGCTTCAGTACTGAGACCAGTGAACAGGTGTTGTTCGATTGCTCCGAACAGGAATCCGGGCTTTTCTTCCGGGTAGGTAGAGGACATCCAGGCTTTCAGATCCACATGGCGGACCGTCAGGTCAGGATCATCCAGGAGCAGCGGGTCTTCACAGGTGACACCATTCTTTCCATAGGGAAGATCCCTGTTGGTCAGAGCATCCAGTATTCGAGCGGTGTTCAAATGAAGTCTGGGCCATTGCGGGAAATCGGTTGGAGCGGGGACTTGATGAGCCCCGAGTACCTGAATGATATGATGCTCGTGGTCGAACAGATCGCTCCAACGGATGGCCGCCTCAATGGGGCGATAGAAGATTTTTTCAGGCGCGCTGCCGGGCATACCGATACCCTCATCGATTGTTATTCACCCTGGAGGGGTGTTACCTATGACGGTTTTCGATGTGTATACACGATGGAGTCGGCCGCGAACCGGTTGTGATGGTTTTGCGGCGTTTGGGCTATAGATTGCTTAACACGTACACTCCTTAGTGGCGCAAACGCCGAAAACCTGAATCTTTTATCCCCGCTGGATTGCAATTGATTTTCTACTGGCGGTGGATACATCGGGCATAGAAGTGTTGTGACTGAATTCGGGAAAGCCAAGACCGATTGGGTCAGTGTGGATTTCTGTGTCTTTGCGGGCTTCAGCTGTTGCTGATTAGGTCACAGGTAAATAGGGTTGCAGTGAGAGTCCTGTCATACTTTGTTCATATTTGCAGTTCGAATAGTTGCGCAACAGGTCTCACAGCAGATCAAAATAGAAACAGTGTCATTGCGTTGATCAATCCAATGCGAAACCAAGAAGTATTGGCCTAAACATGGCGGTAAAACGGAAACTGGTCCGATCCTACGGAAGTGGTTGTCGTGCCAAGCAGCCTCTACCCAAGGAATACGAAAATGCCCGTTTGCGTTGGCTGGGACGTGTCCGTGTGGAAGCCGATTCTGGTCTGGTGGATGAATACGAAATTGAACCGGACAGGAAGTTGTATCTGAATGATTTTCTGACGCTGATTGCGGAGGAAATCGAAAAGTTTGAAGAAATCGATGATGCTGATTGGCGGGTGGACATCTATAAAGTGGTAAATCGACGATGAGATGAGGAGCATGGATCTTAAACGACAGATGTTGGCACAAGTCATTTTATATGCCTGTGAACAGCACTAACTGATAAGTCTTATTTGTAGGGAGCCAATAGCTGTGAACTCAGATGCAGTAATTTTTGATATGGACGGTTTACTGATTGATTCCGAACCTTTTTGGAAACAGGCTGAGAAAATGGTCTTCTCCTCCGTTGGTGTTGAGCTTTCAGACACTCTTTGCGCTACAACAGCGGCGATGACAACCAGCGAAGTAACGGAATTCTGGTATCGGTTGTTTCCTTGGAAGCACAAGACTTTGGAAGTAGTAGAAAATGAAGTTGTCGATTGTGTCGATGAACTGATCAAACAGGACGGCCAGCCGATGCCCGGGGTTAGGGAGCTGCTGGAGTATTTTCACGAACAACAATATCGGATCGGACTGTCTACAAATTCGCCTTTTCGATTGATTGCATCCGTGATGGAAAAGCTGGATATAGGCCATTATTTTCACAGCATTTCCTCTTCTGAGCATGTCGAAAGTGGCAAGCCTGATCCGGCGGTATATCTGTCGACACTGACTAAGTTACAGGTCGATGCCAGTAAGTGCATTGCCTTTGAAGATTCGGTTTCCGGTGTGTTGGCGGCTAAGTCAGCAGGCATAAAGGCGGTTATCGTGCCGCCGAGGCACGATTTTGATAATCCGAAATATGAGGTGGCTGATATAAAGCTACGAAGTCTTTCGGAATTCGATCTTGATTGCTTGACGATGGCTTGATGTTTCTGAAATAACTTTCAAAGAATTGCTGTTCGCAAGTATTGCCATGCTCAATACATTAAGTTGCTAGAAGCAAACCTCCGTTCCTTAACTTTTCGTAGTCAATGAATATACCACCACCAAGGGTGCTTGGGTGGCGTGGTGTCAGTCACATCTTGGATAAAGAGAGCGGCGAATAATATGAAAACAGTCAGCAGCAACAGGCCTTTAAGCCATGTTGGTAAAGGCCGTTTAGTCTGCGGTTTTTGGGGATGCTCGTCTTGCATCGTTCTCTCCCTGCGATGGATCAGCAGGCAAAGTCTGGTTGCATTTGGCCCTGTGATATAGGAGCAGTTAGTACATATTGTGCCAGTACACAGATGCGAATAAAGTATCTGTTATGCATAACAGATTAGGGCATTCCTGATGAAGGATAGTGCCTGTTGTACCGATGTAGCCGTGCACAACGTCGCCTTTGGCTAGATGCTATTAACGTCTTTTCGCGTCACTAACGCCGCAAGGGTGGACAGGGCCTTCATCGCTGTTTCATCCCAGCGGCAGGCACAGGAAAGACGAACAAAATTTTGGTATTTCCGGTTTGCTGAGAAGATGGGGCCCGGCGCGATACTGATGCCACGGGCCATGGCTTGTTGGGCCAGTTCGAGGCTGCTGACGTCTTTGGGCAGCTCCACCCAGATGACAAACCCGCCCTCGGGTCGTGTAATACGGGTGCCTTCGGGGAACAGCGCCATGACGGTGCCCGACATGCGGGAAACGGCGAGGGCATAGTCGTTTTTCACCTTGCGCAAATGGCGTTCATACTGGCCGCCCTCCAGCAGTGAGGTGACAGCGAGCTGGGGGATCGTGGGAGTGGCAAGGTTCAGCACATACTTCATGTACTCCACCTGTTGCTGGTGGCGTCCCGGTACGATCCAGCCGATGCGCAGCCCCGGCGCCAGGGTCTTGGAAAACGAGCCGCAATACAGCACATCTCCGGCTTGCGATAGCGCCTTGCAAATGGACGGTCTCCCGGTACTGAACCCGAGGTCGCCATAGACATCATCTTCCACCAAGGGAATGTTACGGCTCGCCAGCAACTCCACCAACCTGGCCTTGTGGTCGTCCGGCATGCAGCTTCCCAGGGGGTTGCTGAAGTTGGGTGTCACCGCGCAGGCCTTGATGGGCCACTGTTCCAGGGCAAGCTCAAGGGCCTCCAGGGAAATACCGGTACGTGGATGGGTGGGAATTTCCAGGGCTTTCAGGCCGAGGTTGTCGATGACCTGAAGCAGCCCGTAGAAGGTCGGTGACTCAACGGCCACCACGTCGCCGGGCTTGGTGACTGCCCTGAGCGCCAGGGAGAGGGCTTCCTGGCAGCCATTGGTGATCACGATTTCATCGGGGTGGACGGGGCAGCCCGCTTCCACCATGCGCCGGGCAATCTGTCGGCGCAAGGCGGGCAGGCCGGGAGGAAATTCGTAGGCGGCAACATTGTCCCGGTGGAACCTGGCGGCCTGGGTGATGGCCCGTTCAATGGCGCGAACCGGCAGGAACGAGGCGTCGGGTACCGCAGCTCCCAGCTGTATCACCGACGGGTCATGGGATGCCTTGCCCATATTGAGCACCAGGGCCTGCCCGTTGACAGGCACAGGCTTGTTGGGTGGTCTGGATGTCAACGGCTCCGGGGCCAGTGGCAGGGGTTTTTCCCGCAGATAATACCCTGAGCGGTTGCGCGCCTCGATCAGGCCGGCATCTTCCAGGTGGCGGTAGGCGGTGATGACCGTCGCGATACTGACGTTACGTTGCTTGCTGAGGGTGCGTACCCCGGGGAGCCTGTCGCCGGGTTGGTAGATGCCCCGCTCGATACCCGCCTTTAGTTCATCGGCGACCTGTTGATACAGCGTTTCCATTTGTGGGCTTTCCAATAGAGATTAACCAGTACAGTTTGAACCTGTTTTTATCGGTACAGATTTTCAAATACGAAATCTGTACCGTATCAATAAAAATAATTTGAAACTGTATCGAAAAGCAAGGGGTGTTTACAGTGGCTTTGAGAATTTTCCGACTGTTTCACAGGAGTCCAAATGTCCTGCCCCCTTTACATTGTCGATGCGTTTACTAGTGGCCCGTTCACGGGCAATCCTGCCGCTGTTTGCATTCTGACCGGCAGGGAGTCTCCCCAGTGGATGCAAAATGTGGCCGCTGAGATGAATCTTTCTGAAACGGCATTTACCTGGCATTTGCAAACCAACGAATGGGTGCTTCGCTGGTTTACGCCCGGTTGTGAAGTCAATCTTTGTGGGCATGCCACCCTGGCCACTGCCCATGTGCTTTGGCAGCGCGGGGTTGGCCGTGACATGATTGATTTTCGTACCCGCAGTGGTCTGCTCTCGGCCACCCGCAACGAGCATGTCATCAGGTTGGAACTGCCTGCGGATTCACCGGCGGAGCTTGCCCCGGATATGCAGGCGAGCATCGCAGATCTTCTGGGCGTTCAGGCGGAATGGATTGGCCGGGGTGGTGAAGACGCGCTTGTCGTGTTCAAGCAGGCTGATGATGTGCGGCAACTGCAGCCTGACTTGGCCTTGCTGAAAACATTACCTTTTCGTGGCCTGATCGTCACGGCACCGGGGGATGAGGATGGCGTGGATTGCGTTTCCCGGTTCTTTGCCCCCACTGCAGGCATCCCGGAAGACCCGGTTACCGGGTCGGCCCACTGCCTGCTGGCAGTGTATTGGGGGCACCGTCTCGGGCGCAGGACGCTGCGGGGTTACCAGGCATCGGCCCGCACCGGAATCGTGGATATGGAACTGTCGGGTTCCAGGGTGATATTGAGCGGCTTGGCGAAGACAGTATTGACGGGCGAATTCCACGGTTGATTGGCGCAACGTTTGTTCATATTCAAGGAGGTTTAGGTAATCATGGCAAAGACGATTCAGGTCTGGTTTGATTTTGCCAGCACCTACAGCTATCCGGCGGCACTGCGGGCCACGCAATTGGCAGCGGCAAACCGCATTTCGCTGCACTGGCGGCCCTTTATGCTGGGCGTGATTTTCAAGCAACAGGGCTGGAACGACTCGCCTTTCAATCTCTATCCCCCGAAGGGGCGATACATGTGGCGGGATATGGAAAGGCTTTGCGCAGCGCAGGACATTCCCTTTCACAAACCCACGCAGTTTCCCCGTAACGGCCTGCTGGCAGGCCGCATAGCCTGCCTTAGCCAGGACGCCCCGTGGATAACTGCGTTTATCCAGGCGGTTTACCGGGCTAACTTCGTTTATGACCAGGATGTCGCGGATACCAGTGTCATCGGCGACATCCTCCACCAACTGAATGTGGATAGCGCGGGCGTTATTGCCCATGCTCTTTCGGAGGAGAGTAAGCAAAAGTTCAGGGAACAGACTGGTCAGGCTGTGGAACTGGGCATTTTCGGATCGCCCACCTTTATGATAGGTGATGAAATGTTCTGGGGTGGCGACCGACTGGTGGAAGCCCTCGACTTTGCCATGGGACGATATCCCTGATTATGATCTCTGCGGTGTAATACCCGATAACGTTTCTTGATGGGAGTGAGCACCGATGAAACTGTCTGCAACTGATTTTGTGCAAATGAAAGGTTCACGGACAATTGCCATGCTGACGGCCTATACCTGCCCGGTGGCTAGGGAGCTTGAGGCGGCAGGCATCCCCATTATTTTGGTGGGTGATACCGTGGGCATGGTGGAAATGGGGTTTGACAGTACCCGCGAGGTGACCGTGGAGCATATGGTTTACCACATAGGTGCTGTGCGCCGGGGTGCTCCCTATACCCACATTATTGGCGATCTGCCTTTCGAGTCGGACAAAACACCTGAGCTGGCATTAGCTAACGCGAAACGACTGCTGGCGGCTGGTGCGGACAGCATCAAGTTGGAAGGCCCCAAGACCGACATTATTTCGTATCTGGTGGCGGAGGGTATTGCGGTGGTAGGACATACCGGCCTGTTGCCGCAAACCGCCAATAGCTTTGCCAAAGTGGGGCGAAACGCCGAGGAAGCGCTACGAATTCAAAAAGAAGCGGCTGCGATTCAGCAAGCCGGCGCCTTTATGTTGGTGATCGAACATGTTCCCCACGACCTGGCTAACAGTATTACCCAGACATTAACCATCCCGACCATCGGCATTGGCGCCGGACCGGATTGCGATGGGCAGGTGCTGGTCATAAACGATGCCTTGGGTCTTGGAAACTACTGGCCGCCTTTCTCAAAGCAATACGCTCATGTTGGCCGGGAAATCCAGAAGGTGGCCCAGCGGTTTTCTCGGGAGGTAGAATCCAGGGAATTCCCCAACAATATTATCCAATTCACTGGCTCGAAAAAGTAATCGCCGAGTCGGATCAGCAGAATCGCTTCGGAAATAGCCTCGCGTAGGAAATATATCGCAGGCTCAAAGGATGTTTAATTAGGGCGATCCCATTGGCCCTCAGGTTTTCACGAGAAGATAGCCTCCCGTGGCTATCATCATGGCGCCCGCTACCGGTTTTGCTTTGGTTTGAAAATGCAATCTGCCGGATAGCTTCACCATCTTGCTGGCGGAAACTGCGTACACAATCTTGATGCCACCGACAGCGAATAGGGTTATGCCAAAGATGGCGGCAATATCCACGCTACGCAGTGTAATGGGGTCAATAAACGCGGGAAAGAGACTGGCGTAGAAAAGGACCGCCTTGATATCACTCAGCGTTAATAACAATCCCGACAGGAAGCTTGCTGATGTGGTTCGCGCCCCGTTAGGTGGAACGCTCGGCTCCCCTTGGGGAACCCTGTGAGCGTGGTTCCTGATCAAGTTAAGGCCAAACCAAATCAGATAGCCTGCCGCCAGGTAGCGGATCACCACAAACAAAGCCCCCAACTGTTCCGACAATGCGCTCAAGCCGAGCAGTGCCATTGCTACAAAAACGAGGTCGCCGGCAACGACACCCAGAGAGGTGATAACACCCTGTTTGACACCCATCGTGGAGGCGCGTATCACCACCAGGGCGACACTGCTACTGGGAATGGCGGCGAGCAGGGTGATGATCGTTGCCAGGGCGATGGTGTTGTAGAAAGTCAAAAGACACCTTGTGGGTTGAGCAGGGTCGCTATGCTTCCAGGTTGCTCTTTACCTGCTATCCTGATTTTGGGTGCACGGTTCAATTCAATTCAACTCAATGCCCCTAAGCCCTAGATAGTGAGAAGTTACCTCAGAACTGTAGAGAAATAGCCAGTGAGCCGAAATCGTCGCTCTCGTACTGGGTGTCGAACTCCCTGGTTCGTATCACGTGGGTATAGCTCAGCCGCACATTGTGCCATACCAGCACTGCACCAAACTGCAAGTCACCCACCCAGTGTTTTTTCTCCACGCTGTAGCCATTGTGAAAACTGTTGCCATCGAGAAAGATATTGCGAGCCACTGCGCGACCCTCCACTCCGGCGAACACATACCAGCCGATGCCGGGGCGCGGGACGAAACTGTTGGTACCGGTCAGGCCGGGCTGGATACGCGGCGGCCCGTAGTCGAGAGGTAGGTTGTCGCCATAGCGCAAGGTCAGCCCGGCGTTGCCATAAGTATGGATATTCCCCACCGTTGCGCCCATATGGGGTGTGATATCGAATTCGTTGCCCACCAGGGTGGTATCCACCAGGGCGCGCCAGTTACGCTGCCAGGCCAGGATCAATCCGGGTTCATTGCGCAACTGATGATCCCAGCCTTTGGGATCATCGGAATTCACCAGCCGGTGCACGGCCTTCTGGGTCTGTTCCGCCAGGGAAGCAGGGCCCACCACCCCCACAGTTAAAACCACCTGGTCGAGCTGAAGGCCGGTTTCCACCCCAAGGCCAACACTGCCGTAGAGCCAGCCGGCGTAGGGGCGTTCCCCGTCCGGCGGGTTTTCGAGGGTGATATCCCTGGGGGTATACATGTTCTGGCCGAACGAGTAGCCATGCAGCACCTGACCATCACGGGGGAACCAGGGAATAGCACCGGCAAGATCGAGCGCCCACTGAGGCGTTTCGGCCGAGCCCGGGATCCAACTCAACCGCACGCCATTGGTGTAGTGGCTGTCCCGGTTGTAGAAGGTGTCGTTCTCGTAGACGACACTCAGGGTACTGCCACGTTCCGGTACAGGCGCTGCCGTGCCCGCAACCACCCCGCTGGAAGCAGCAAGCGTGGACGCCAGGAGTAAAAGGTATGGATTTTTCCACATAGTCTAAGCCATGGCCCCGATGGTTTTGCGAAACCGGGCCAGGGACAACGAAAAAAGCCCGGCGCCGATAAACAGCAGGGTGACAAACTGGGGCCAGACCACCGCGAAGCCCGCACCTCGGTAGAGGATGCCCTGGGCGAGCATGACAAAATGGGTATTGGGCGCCAGCAACATCAGGTACTGAATGGCGGCCGGCATGCTCTCCCTGGGGGTCATTTCCCCTGAAAGCACTTGCAGCGGAAGCAGGATCAGCATCATCAACAGCCCAAACTGGGGCATGGAGCGCGCCACGGTGCCAAGGAAAATCCCCAGGGACGTAGTGGCGAACAGGTGCAGGACAGCGCCGGTCAGAAACAGCGGCACCGACCCCTCGATCGGCACACCCAGCCAGCCCTGCACCACCAGGGAAAGAGACAGCGTGGTGGCCACCAGGACCACCAACACCATGGCCCAAACCTTGGCGACCATGATCTCGAAGGGCGTCACCGGCATGGCCAGCAGGTGCTCGACGGTGCCGTGCTCGCGCTCGCGGATCAGCGCCGCGCCGGTGAGAACGATCGCCAGCATGGTGATGTTACTGATCACCTCCATCACCGAACCGAACCACACTTTGTTGAGTTCGGGGTTAAAGCTGGCGCGCAGTACGAGATCAACGGGCGGCGTACTGAGGTTGCGGTGGCGTTCCAGGTAAGCACTGATCTCACCATTGACAATGGCCTGGACATAGCCGTTTCCGGTAAACGCCTGCCCCATGCGGGTGGCGTCCACGTTGAGCTGGATTTCCGGTTGCCGGCCGGCCAGCAGGTCGCGTTGGAAATGAGGGGGGATATTGAGGGCAAAGGTGTCGAGGCCGGCGTCCATGCGCTCGTCCATCTTGTGCCCGTCGATCAACACCGGCTGGGAAAAGTAAGGCGGGTAGAAGGCATCGACAATCCGAGCCGACAGGGGCGAACGGTCCTCATCGACAATGGCGATGGGCGCCTTATTGAGCGATTCGGGCATGGCGGTGGCGGCCGTGTACACGGACAGGGTGAAGGCGTAGACGATCAGCACCAGCATCATGGGGTCGCGGCCGAGGCTGCGCAATTCCTTGACGCCCAGGTGCAGGATGTTTGCCAGGGCCATATCAGCGCTCCTGCTTCGACAATAACAGCGTGCCCGCCATCAGCAACACCGGCGCGGCGACCAGCAGCGCAAGGAAAGAGGTATGCAAATCCGCAAAAGAGAGCCCCTTGGAAAACACCCCCCGGGAGATGGTGAGGAAGTGGGTGGCGGGATAAATATCCCCCACCAGGCGACCGACGCCTTCGAGGGAGGAAACCGGATCGATCATGCCGGAAAATTGCACAGCGGGCACCAGGGTCAATATGGCGGTACCGAACAGGGCCGCGATCTGGCTGCGGGTAAAGGTCGACATCACCAACCCCAGGGCGGTGGCGCAAAACACGTACAGCAGGGCTGCCAGCGTCAGGGTGGGGAAGCTGCCGGTGAGGGGCACCCGGAATACGGCTACCGCACAGAGCGCCAACAAAAAGAAGTTGAACATGCCCAGTGCCACATAGGGCAACTGTTTGCCGAGCAGAAACTCCAGGCGATTCACCGGCGTGACATAGAGGTTGACGATAGAGCCCAGCTCCTTTTCCCGCACCACCGACAGGGCGGTGAGAATGGCGGGAATCAACATCAGCAACAGGGGAATCACCGCTGGCACCATGGCCACCAGGCTTTTCACGTCCGGGTTGTAGCGGTAGCGGGTCTCCACCGTGGCCGGTCGGGCCAGGGCGCTGGAACCGAGGGCCTCCCGGGCCTTGCCCGCCAGCCAGTGACTGTGCATGCCCTGCACATAGCCGCTGATGGTCTCGCCCCGGCTGGGCATGGCACCGTCGATCCAGGCGCCGATCTCCACCGACCGCCCCCGGGCCAGGTCGGCGGCAAACCCCGGCGGGATCTCGATGGCCAGGCTGATCTCCCCGCTGCGCATGCGCCGATCCAGCTCGGCATGACTGGCCAGGGGCGGTTTTTCGACAAAGTAGCGTGAACCCGAAAGGTTGAGCACATAGTCTCGACTGGTTACGGTCTGGTCGCGATCCAGTACCGCGAAGGTGAGGTCTTCCACATCCATGGTAATGCCGTAGCCCACCACAAACATCAGGATAAGGGTTCCCACCATGGCCAGGGTGAGGCGAATGGGGTCCCGCAGCAGTTCCAGGGTTTCGCGCCGGGTATAACTGTACATGCGCCGGCGGCTGAACCAGTGCGGCTTGCGACCCCGCCCGTCGGCCGCTCCCGCCGCGGGCGCGGACCCGACCTCACGGGCGAGGCCCGCATCGGCGGGCGGCGGTTGCCCTTGCCCCTTCGCGTCGCGGGCGACTTCATCTTCCAGATAGGCCACGAAGGCGTCATCCAGTGACGCCGCCTGACGGCTGGCTATCAGGTTTTCGGGGGTGTCGGTCACCAGCACTCGCCCGGCGTGCATCAGGGAGATACGGTCGCAACGCTCGGCTTCGTTCATGAAATGGGTGGAAATGAAAATGGTCACGCCGTCGTTGCGCGCCAGGTCCACCATGATCCGCCAGAATCCGTCCCGCGCCACCGGGTCCACCCCGGACGTGGGCTCGTCGAGGATCAGCATTTCCGGGCCGTGGATCATGGCCACCGCCAGCGACAACCGCTGGCGCTGCCCCAGAGGCAGAGCGTCCGGCAAACTGTCCAGCACCTGTTCCAGCTCGAAGCGCCGCGCCATTTCCGCCACCCGCCCGGCAATCTCATCCTCCGGCAGCCTGAACAGGCGCGCATGGAGGTTAAGATTCTGGCGCACGGTGAGCTCGCCGTAGAGGGAGAAGGACTGGGTCATGTACCCCACCCGCCGCCGGATGGCGATATCCCCGGTGTCCACTTCCCGGCCGAACAACCAGGCCTGGCCGGAACTTGCGGGCAACAGGCCGGTGAGCATTTTCATGGTGGTGGTCTTGCCGCAACCATTGGAACCGAGAAAGCCGAAGATCTCGCCCCGGGGGATGCGAAAAGTGGCCCGATCCACCGCCGTGAAATCGCCGAAACGCATGGTGAGATCCCGCGCCTCAATAGCCACCTCCTCATCGCCTGACGGTTCGCGGGGAGGAATCGTCACCGGCTGGTGACGCGCGCGCTGCGCCTCGGGCAACAAGGCAATAAAGGCCGCTTCCAGGCTGTCGGTGCCGGTTTTGCTCAACAATTGCGCCGGCGAACCCTCGGCCAGCACCTGGCCGCCATTGATGGCCGCGAGCCAGTCAAAACGCGCGGCCTCTTCCATATAGGCCGTGGCCACCACCACGCTCATACCGGGAGTGGCTGCGCGGATGCGCTCGATGAGCGCCCAGAATTGCCGGCGGGACAGGGGGTCCACCCCGGTGGTGGGCTCGTCGAGGATCAGCAGGTCGGGATCGTGAATCAGGGCGCAGCACAGGCCGAGCTTTTGCTTCATGCCGCCGGAGAGCTTGCCCGCCGGACGCCCCGCGAAGGGTGCAAGGCCGGTGGCCTCAAGCAACTGGGCAATACGCCGCTCCCGCTCTGCCGTGCCGTGGCCGAAAAGGCGACCGAAGAAGTCGACATTCTCATGGACCGAGAGGGTGTGATAGAGATTTTTGCCAAGCCCCTGGGGCATAAAGGCGATCCGCGGGCATACCCGGCGGCGATGGCTTTCGCTGGCGATATCGCCCCCCAGCACCTCGATCCGCCCCTGTTGTATCACCCGGGCGCCCGCCAGCAGGGACAACAGGCTTGACTTGCCCACGCCATCGGGGCCGATCAATCCGGCCATCACGCCGGCGGGTATTGTCAGGCTTATATTATCCAGCGCCCGGGTCTTGCCGTAGCTCAGGCTGACGGCTTCGATCCGCGCAACGGCCGCGCTTTTCTCGGTGGCTGCCATGGGCCCTCCGCCCTCAGGGCAACTTCACGGCAAGGTGGCCGGGCCATTCGGCCTCGCTGTCCGCCAGCATATACGCCACGCCCGGCAGGCCGGTCTTCACCCGCAACAGGTTTTCGTCGAGCACGTCGGGAGGCACCTGGGCACGCACCCGGAACATCAGCTTTTCCCGCTCGCTGGCGGTTTCCACCGTCTTGGGGGTGAACTGGGCGACATCCGCCACGAAGGATACCGACGCGGGGAATACATAGTCCGGCGCGGCATCCAGCACGATACGCACCTCCGCGCCCTGGGCGAGCCGGCCCGCCATGGCCGTGGGCAGGAAGAAGGTCATGTAGACGTCCCGCAGATCCACCAGGTTGAGCACCCGACCACCCGCGGCCACCACCTCGCCGGGCTGGGCTATCCGGTACTGCACCCGGCCATCCCGCACGGCCTTGAGTTCACTGTCGGCAATGTCCGCCTCAATCCGCTCGACACTGGCCGCGGCCGCTGCAACCGTAGACTCCGCGCCGGCGATCTGGGCCTGTGCCGTTTCGATGGCGGCATCACTGGCCGCCACCTGGGCTTCGGCGGCAGCCAGGGCAGCGGCGGCGCTCTGTTGGGTAGCGAAGTCATCGTCCGCTATTTGCTGGGAAGTCGCGCCACGCTCGGCCAGGGAGGCGGAGCGCTGGTGGCGTTTTTTCGCCACGTTGAGTTCGGCCTCGCGCTGGGCCACCAGGGCCAGCGCCGCCTGGCGCTCCGCCTGGCGCTGCACCACCTGGCTGCGGGCAATGGCCACTGCGCTCTCAGCCTGGTGCAGCTGGGCCTCGGCCTGCCGTAACTGTGCTTCAAGGTTTTCCGTGTCCATCACCGCCAGCACCTGGCCAGTGGTAACGAAATCTCCTTCTCTCACCAGAATATCGCGGATACGCCCGGCATGTTTCGCGGCAATATCGATTTCTGTCGCCTCCACCCTGCCATTCCCTGAGGCCAGTCCCTGGTCAAGGTCCGGTGACAGATAGTGTTGCCAGACAAACGTCGCCACCACAGCTATAAAGGCTAGCAAAGTTAGAGTAAAGAACTTTCTACTGCGTATATTCATGATGGTCTTTCCTTGAGTATCATAGAAGTGGCGGCACCTCTTTTTCTGGGTAGATTATACACGGCGGATTGTTACCCTCCCACAACATGGCGCTCTGGTATACTCGATTTCTGTGGAATGAGCACGTAACAACAGGCGTAATGTTTTAGAAAGGGGCAGTATGACTTCCGGGTTCCCTTGTGGGCGGCATTGGAACAGTTGGTGGCAGCTGCTGCATGAAAACTTGTCAATTCAACAATTGTCCAAGTGCGCGCAAGGCTGGGGACAGAATTGGTTCCCACGGCAAAGCACAGTTTATTCGGAAATGGTGTTTGAATCGTTGATCGCTGGAAAATAAATAACCAGGGGCGATGCTGATCTTGTGTTCCAGTGCTTTTTGGTAAAGCTCGGTGGTATCGAACTCCCCAGGCAGCTGCACCCACAAGACAAAGCCGCCGCGGGGTTGGGAGGTGCGGGTGCCGGGTGGAAACGTTGTTTTAATCAGGTCAATACATTGCCCTATATTCGCGGCATAACGGCGGCGAATTTTCCGGACATGCTTGTCCATGCCGCCATTGCGCAGATACTCATCCAGTACCCGTTGGTTCAATGTAGCGCTGGCAATATTCTGGGTGAATTTCAGGTAGGCGGCTTTCTCCGTATAACGACCGGGTGATAGCCACCCGACCCGCAGGCCGGGGGAAACCGATTTGGAAAAGGAGCTGCAATAGAGTACCTCCCCAGTCGTGTCGAAGTGTTTGTAAGGGGTTGGGCGATGACCGTCGAAGGCAAGGTCACCGTAGATATCGTCTTCCACCAACGGCACATCGAAGCTATTGAGCAGCGACAGCAGCGTCTGCTTTTGGTTGTTGTCTGGGCAGCTCCCCAGCGGATTGCTGAAGTTGCTGACGACGATACAGGCCTTGACGTCCCACTGCCGGCAAGCGTCCTCGACCTTGTCCAGCTCCATACCGGACTCGGGGTGGCAGGGGATTTCCACTGCGCGTAGTCCCAGGGTATCGATCACCTGCAGCAAACCATAGTAGGCGGGGGATTCCAGCAATACCACATCACCGGGTTCGGCCACGCACTTGAGGGCGATAATCAGTGCTTCGTGACAGCCGTTGGTGATGAGGATATCTGCGGCACTCACCTCACAGCCGTAGCTCAGCATCCGCAGCGCCAGGGATTCGCAGAGTGATGGCAATCCGGGCGGGACTTCGTAGCGCATAAAGCCGGTATCGTCGGCTCGGCTGATTCGGGCGGCGATTCGTTGCAGCTCCTGCCCGGGGAAGTAGCTCTCGTGGGGTAGTGCCGCCCCCAGTTGCACCATGGTCTTGCTGCCAGTGGCCTGGATCAAATCCAGCGCCAGTCGCTGGCGCTTCACCAATATCGGTTTCAACGTGGCCTTGGCAGGGTTTTTTACCAGTTGTGCGGCGTCTTCGCCGCGCCATTTGACGAAGAATCCGGAGCGCTGAACCGCTTCGATCATACCTTGGTTTTCCAATAGCTTCTGCGCCTGGAGGACAGTATTTATGCTGACACCATGGGTTTCCGCCAGCACACGCGTCCCGGGAATTTTTTCTCCTGGACTGTAGCGTCCTGCCTGGATCTCCCTGGTCAGCTGTTCGGCAAGTTGCTCGTAGCGGTGGGGTTGAAAGCGTGGTGCGTCCAAAAATCTGTACCCGTTTAAATTGATATAAACTGTATCTGTACCCCTTCCTTGGAAAGATTACACTGTCTGCATTGCTCCCTCAATAGCCTGAATCGGATGAGCCTATCAATGGCATCGTTATCTTTCAGACGGTACGGGAGCGTCAACTCTGTGAGGTGATATCGGATGCAGGTCCAACCCCAACCCCAACCCCAGACCCAATCCATGTGTCATACAAAAACGAAGTACTCTTGCTGGAAGAACGGTGAGCTGGTGAGCGCTGACCAGGCGGTCGTGTCGATCTATGACCACGGTTTGCTATACGGTGACGGCTGCTTCGAAGGACTGCGATTTTATCACCGGCATCCTTTCCGGCTCGACGGTCATCTGGCGCGGCTGCGCCGCTCCCTCAGTGCGCTGGCGATCACTGTTTCCTATACCGATGATACCCTCGCAGAAGCAGTCATGGCCTGTATCGCTAGCTCGGGCATGGGCGATGGTTACCTGCGGATTTTGGTGACGCGGGGTGAGGGGGATATGGGGCTGAACCCCCGCAATTGCACCGCGCCCAATGTATTTATCATTCCGGCATCACTGTCGTTGGTCAGTGATGAAACCCGGCGCCAGGGGGTTAGCCTGATCACCAGCAGTATCAAGCGAGCAGTCGGGACGGGGCTGGATGCAAGGGTCAAATCCCTGAATTACCTGCATTCGGTTCTGGCCAGAGCGGAAGCGAATGCCGCTGGAGTTGATGAAGCTATTTTGCTAAACCAGTTTGGTCATGTGGCGGAATGCAGCGCCGAGAATATCTTTGTCGTCAAGGCGGGATCGCTGCTAACGCCGCCCGTTCAGGACGGTGCCTTGGAAGGTATTACCCGCGAAACCATTTTGAAGCTGTCGCCTCAACAAGGACTGGAGGCTCGCGAGAAGTCCCTCACCAGCTACGATCTTTACACTGCCGAGGAGTGTTTTATCTGCGGCAGCGGTGCGCGGTTGATTCCAGTTAAAACAATCGATGGTCGGCAGATCGCCCAGTGTCCCGGGCCTGTATATCAGCGTCTGTCACTTGCCTACAAGGCATTGATTGATGACGAATGTGGAGAGAAAAGACAATGACCTTCGACTTGGCCAGCTACGCCAACACCATGGCTCGCTACAACCAGTGGATAAATGGCGGTCTGTATTCGGCTGCGGAGACCTTGACCCAGGAGCAGCGCCGGTCGGAGTGCGGCCTGTTCTTCGGCTCCATCTACAACACCCTCAATCACTTGCTGGTCTGTGACCTGATGTGGCTGGCCCGATTCAAAAACGAACCCGTCACAGTGAAAAGCCTGACCCAGGAGCTGTTCGGTGATTATGCCCAGTTGCGACACGCCCGGGAGAAAGCTGACAGGGACATTATTGCCTGGGCACAAAGCCTTGCGTTATCCCCGCCGCCCGAACGGTTGAACTATGTCAGTTTGTCGAGCAATACCGAGCGGAATGTGGACTTCGCTCAGGCTATCGTGCATTTCTTCAACCACCAAACCCACCATCGTGGACAGGTGACAGCGGCGCTGTCCCAGAAGGGTGTGGACTTCGGGGTGACTGACTTGATCTTTATGCCGGAGGAGAATTGACGACATTGATCCCTCTCACTTTTGGTTATATTCATCATTTTCGAGAGACAGGCATTGAACCAAACGCAGTAAATCTTCAAATGAAAAATTAGGCAGGGAGGTAAAAGGTGGAAGCGCAAGATACAGGCTATGAATCCAAGGCACTCGAGAGTTTTGGCCGCCAGGCGGTGATGCAAACCCTGGAGGCGGAGCTGAGTATTCAGGGGCCAGGAATCGTCTCCATCCGCTTTCCCTTCCAATCGCGGTTTACGCAACAGAACGGCTATATCCATGCGGGCATTGTCGCCACTATCCTGGACAGCGCCTGTGGCTATGCCGCATTTACACTGATGCCACAGGGGGCGGATGTGCTCACCGTTGAATTCAAGGTCAACCTGTTGCGCCCTGCCAAGGGGGATCACTTTGCCGCGAAGGCAACCGTGGTCAAGCCAGGCAAAACAATTTCTGTCGTGGAAGCTGCGTTGTACAGCTCGGAATATGGCGAAGAAAAACCGGTAGCGACCATGACGGCAACTATCATGACAATGTTGCAATTTTCAAAAATTGAGGAGTAGGCAGGAAAGAATAATGAATGGATACACAACCCCCGACCTAAACCACAGCGCGTTGATCAGCATCGATGTACAAAACGACTTTGTGCTCGATGATGCCCCCGCCCGCATTCCAGGCACGCTGGAAGCGGTTCCGGCAATGAGAAAGGTGATTCAGTCTTTTCGAGACAGCGACTTACCGGTTATCCATGTTATCCGCTTGTACATGCCGGATGGCTCCAATGTGGACTTATGCCGCCGTGCGGCGGTTGAGCGAGGTGCCCGTATCGCGATACCGGAAAGTGACGGTGCTGAGCTTGTTGCATCATTGAAGCCCAATAGTGATACCCGCTTGAATGCCCAGTTATTGTTGTCGGGTGGTATTCAGGAAGTTGGTGACAATGAGTTTGTTCTTTTCAAGCCCCGGTGGGGCGCCTTTTACCAGACAGGACTGGAAAATTTCCTGCGAGGGCGAGGCATCAATACCTTGGTGTTTCTGGGTTGTAACTATCCCAATTGTCCCCGCACCAGTATCTACGAGGCCAGTGAGCGGGATTTCAGGATCATACTGGTCACCGATGCGATTTCTCAGCTCTATCCCAAGGGAGAGGAGGAAATGAGCAATATTGGTGTGAATCTATGCACTTCCGAGAAGCTGAGTGAATCCCTCGGCTCAGCTGTTACCGGGCAGGACTTTGTATCCGAATGATTTCCTGGCGCTGGTGGCGACGGCATCGAGAAACTTGAAGATATCTATGATGCTGATTGGCGGGTGGATATTTACAAACTCACTCGACGACAGCGATGTTAAGTTTGTGGAGCTAGGCCGTGCTCACTGACTATTCCGGTCACTTCTCGGCTGACGCTGTTTCAAGACGTGCATTTGTATTCACTCGTCTTGCAAATGCTTGCGACTGTTTCGAAGTCAAACCCACCCTTAACGCATCCAGATAGTCTGCATACCACTGCATCATCAGTCGGCGCTGGGGAAGATAGATGGCGTGGTTGTAGTCACCGGCAATTCCGGTTTCCTTGTGGGACAGTTGCGCATCCACGAACTGCTTGGGCCAGCCATGTTCCCGGAGCAGCGTGCTGGCGGTGTGTCGAGTGCCGTGGCTCACCATGCGACCCTTGTAGCCTATGAGGCGAAATACCTTGTTGACCGTGTTTTCGCTGATCATGGCGTTTTTGGTGCCGATGCCGGGGAAGAGATACTGCTGCCTTCCGGTAATTTCCCGGAGCTCTTTGAGCATTGCAATGAGTTGAGTGGGAAGCGGCGTCACGTGCATGCGGCGCATCTTCATTTTCTCAGCGTCGATACGCCATATCGCATCATCCAGGTCGACTTCGTGCCATTGGGCGAAGCGAACCATGCCAGGGCGGGAGGCGGTGAGGATTGCCATCCAGGCTGCGGTGCGGTTGATGAGGCGACTGGTCGAGTTGTCCAGCTTGCGGAGAAAATCCGGTAACTCAGGTTCGAGTAAATGTGGGTAGTGCTCGGCTCTCGGGGCTTCCTTGGCGATATAGCGCAGCTCCGATGCCGGGTTGTTGTCGCATAGCCCTTTGGCGATCGCCCGGCTGAAGATTTCGCGCAGCCAGCCGCGGACCTTCTTGGAGACGTTCAGTGCGCCACGTTTCTCGATGCGGGTTTGTACGGAAGCGCAGTCTGCCCTCGATACGTTGGGAAGGTGTTTGTCCCCCAGTACGGGGAGAATATCCTTGTCGAGGTAGGTCCGCATTTTATCCAAGGTTGACGCAGAGCGACCAGCTTTGACCTTGCTTTGGTACCAGTCCTCTGCGGCTACCCTGAACAGATTGGTCTTTGATTCGGTAGATGCTTGTTTATCAACTTTGCGTTTCTGGCTCGGGTCGATACCGCGTGCCACAAGTGCACGCATTTCAGCCGCCTTCTCGCGAGCAAGTTGGAGTGAAATAGTGGGGTAGACACCCAAGGAAATACGAGGTTGTTTGCCGTCGATGCGATAGCGGAAGTGCCAGTACCTCTGCCCCACGGGGGTCACCCACAGGGAGAGGCCTCCGCCATCGGCGAGGCCATAAGGCTTGTCTTTAGGCTTGGCAGCCTGGACTTCTCGTGCGGTAAGGGGCATGGTGAGTACACTTTTTCTCTCGAACTTTTAGTGTACTCAAAAATGTACTCATTTGCACATAGCTTTCAGTGGAACCCGGTAGCGCATGCTGGAACGAAAAAGCCCGCTTTCGCGGGCTTTTTCAATGACTTAGAGATTTTGTTGGAAGTCTCTGGAATTCAAAATGGTGCCCAGGAGAGGACTTGAACCTCCACGCCCTTTCGAGCAC
>TARA_R110002074_G_scaffold54746_1_pt1 | contig 69231 bp, 61 predicted proteins | sample TARA_R110002074 | Tara Oceans TARA_R110002074 (sample SAMEA4397215) | marine metagenome | biome: Polar Biome; feature: [MIX] marine epipelagic wind mixed layer (ENVO:01000061); material: water (ENVO:00002006), including particulate matter (ENVO:01000060) such as... | depth 10-100 m
GATTCTCTTCGACCCTATAATCCGTTGGTGGAGGGGGGAGGATTCGAACCTCCGAAGGCTGAGCCGTCAGATTTACAGTCTGATCCCTTTGGCCACTCGGGAACCCCTCCTAAATTAGCCGCTTATTGTCTTTTATTTGAATTTGACTGTCAACAAAGAAAAACACTTAAGGCAAAATGAATTTATTATGTATGCAGCTGCTGCATTACCTTTTGATATTCTCCGGCGCATATAGCTGGGATTTCGGCAACACCCGCCTCAATAGCTGAAGATATTTGTTCTAACTCTAGTTTGCCCGGAGGCTTTAATACGTAATTGGTTACTTTATTGCGGTCACCAGGGTGCCCAATCCCAACCCTCAACCTATAAAACTCTTTAGACGAAAGCTTTTCAATTATATCCCTGAGCCCATTGTGGCCACCATGACCACCGTCTTTTTTAAGACGAATAACACCCGGATCAAGATCCAGTTCATCGTGAGCCACTATAACTTGCTCTACCGTTTTATTAAAATAGCTTGCGTAAGCAGATACCACCTCACCACTTTTATTCATATACGTCTGCGGTTTAATAAGATGTACTGCCTGACCGACTATAACGCCTCTAGCCACTTCTGCTTTAAACTTACTTTCGTAGGTGAAATGAACCCCCAAGCTTTGCGCTAAACTATCTAACAATAAAAACCCAGCATTATGCCGGGTTTTTTTGTACTCATCGCCCGGATTGCCCAGTCCGACAATCAAAGAAATCATAAGCTATTCGCTTGTAGGCTCTTTGTCGCCTGATTCTTCTCCAGACCCTTCTTCCGTCTCGATGTCAGCATCATCTTCTACAACCGCTCTATTCGCCTGAATGGCGACAACTTGCGCGTCGTGATCACCTTCTTGCGCTAAAGCCACTATCTCAAGGCCCTTAGGAAGCTTAATATCCGTCAAATGAAGGCTTGAGCCAATTTCTAGCTCTGAAATATCCACCGTCAGGAACTCAGGAAGATCCTTTGGTAGACATTCGATTTCAACATCAACTATATTATGCGTTACCACTCCACCTTCTTTAGCACCTGGCGCAACTTCCTCACCTGTAAAATGCAATGGCACATGAACTCTTAATTTCTCATTCATGCTAATGCGTAAAAAGTCCGCGTGCATCAATCTGGCTTTGCTTGGGTGACGCTGCAATGCCTTAATAATGACCTTTTCTTTTTTACCATTTACGTTTAAAGAAAGAATATGGGAGAAAAACGCCTCATTTTCAGTACTATGCAACAACTGATTATGAGCCATTGAAATTGAAACTGGCTCAGCGCCAGCCCCATAAATAACCGCTGGAACCATGTCCAGTTTGCGTAAACGGCGAGTTGCGCCTTTACCTAAATCCTCGCGAATCGATGCCGCCAATTCAAAGCTGGTACTCATCAAACTTCTCCAAAATAAATGTTAATTGCAGTAAACCACGCATTTTGACATATTTCTCAATCCACGTACAGGGAACTGACAGAATCACCTTCTACCATGCGTCGAATTGTTTCAGCCAGCATTTCAGCCACGCCTAATTGGCGAATTTTTTTACAATTAGCTGCATTCTCTCTCAACGGAATAGTATCCGTTACCACCAGCTCATCCAACACCGAAGCTGATATATTTTCAATTGCCTTGCCGGATAAAACCGGGTGCGTACAATAGGCTTTTACGCTCAAGGCACCGCTATCTTTTAACGCCTTAGCTGCCAAACACAATGTTCCAGCCGTATCCACCAAGTCATCTACAATAACGCACTCTCTTCCGCTGACATCACCAATAATATTCATTACTTGCGACTCATTTGGTTTTGGTCGACGCTTATCAATAATGGCTAGGTCAGCATCATCTAGACGCTTTGCTAACGCCCGTGCTCGAACCACACCGCCAACATCAGGCGAAACAATCATTAGATTTTCCGTTTTTCTCTGCCAAATATCACTTAACAATAATGGCGAAGCGTAAACATTATCAACCGGTATATCGAAAAACCCCTGAATCTGATCGGCATGCAAATCAACCGTTAACACGTGATGAGCACCCGCCGTTTCAATCATTTTAGCAACGAGCTTCGAGGTAATAGGCACTCGAGCAGAACGTGGGCGACGATCCTGTCTTGCATAGCCGTAGTACGGGATAATCGCCGTAATTCGACTAGCGCACGCCCGCTTTAACGCATCGATCATTACCATTAACTCCATCACGTGATCGTTAGTAGGAGCACAAGTTGACTGGATAACAAAAACCTCTTTACCCCTAACGTTCTCGCCAATTTCAACCATAATTTCACCATCGCTGAACTTCTCTACGATAGATCTACCCAGTGTGATATTAAGATGTTGCGCGATATCTCTAGCTAAGACTTTATTTGCATTGCCGGTAAATACCATGATGCGATTATCTAGCACATTAAACTCCTACTAAAGAAAGCTGATGAATGAATTAAAGATAAAGATTGGCTGGGGCGCCAGGACTCGAACCTGGGATGCGGAGATCAAAACCCCGTGCCTTAACCACTTGGCCACGCCCCAAAATTTATCTTTGGTATTATACCTAATTTAGCCGATTAAAATACTGTTTAAGCGACGTCTTCAAAGGCGATTCATTCAAGCCCTTTACAATCCACTTATTCCAGCTATCTGGCAACTTTTTTGACAGAGAGACCGCTTCTTTTCTTGTATTGCATCTGGCAAACATACTCGAACCAGTTCCCGTTAAAAAAACATCACTGAATTCAGAAAATTGCTGATGGAGCCCTCTCAACTCTTTATTCATTTCCAAAACAACCGGCAAACAATCGTTTTTCATTTGCCCGTTTAGAAAGTCGCGTATTGTGATGGCTGAATTATCCCATGTCAAACGCTTATGTTGAAAAACTTCTTTTGTACAGCAGTGATGGTCAGAATTTACGACAACAAACCATTGCTCCGGCAACTCCAAAGGCGCCAACAGCTCTCCCACACCTTCTGCCCAGGCAGATTGCCCATAAACAAAAACCGGGACATCCGCACCTAGCTCAAGTCCTAATTTAGCCAGTTGATCGACCGAGTAACCGAGCTCCCAAAGTTCATTTAAGACTACTAGCGTTGTTGCCGCGTTTGAACTTCCACCACCTAAGCCCGCGCCCATTGGTAATATTTTTTTAATCATTATCTGTGCGCCCAAAGTTGTGCCACTACGCCGTTTTAATAATTTAGCTGCGCGCATAATTAAATTATCTTCTACTGGTATGTTAGTCGTGGCGCACTCAAGAACAACCTCGCCTTCGGTTGGAGTGAAATTCAGCCAGTCATAAATCGCTATTAATTGAAATACTGTTTGTAGCTCGTGATAACCATCTGCGCGCTGACCTGTAATATTTAACATTAAGTTCAGCTTTGCTGGGGCTGGCCACCAATGCTCGTGCCACTCTTTTTTAGTTTTCTTCACTACAGCCATTCATCCACCACTAACTTCATCTTTAAACCCTCTTTTGTAAATGACATTTTCGTTGGCAACACGCGCTCATTAAAGACTATGAAACGCTCCAGATTCACGCGCCAGCCGTCTTGTACAAACACTCTAGTTGAAACGGGGCTTTCGTTGTTGATCTGAGCACCCACTGCTGGGTTGGGTACGCCTCGAAGCCAATATTTTAAGTGCGGTAAAGGCGGTGAATAGCCAATCAGCGACTCCATCTCTCGCTCAGAAACGACCCGCTCATGTTCACCTGCTTTAGAAATGGTAATTATATTATCCATATAGCTTAGTTTTGCAACGACACCCCCCAATGAGGTACTCAGTGTCACTTCATCTACTAACGAAGCATGCCGCCATTCTATTTTTGTTAGCCATGACTTTTCTGTGTTGCGAACAGACAAACGCCCCAATAAATGCCAATTAGTCACCGCTAAAATTTTGGCTATTTCATTGGCTGTTGGCTGCGGATTGATTTCTGTCTTTACTAGCTGCACAGAAGAGCAGGCGAGTAATTGCAAGGCCATAACACTATATATAAAAAACCGCTTCACTTGAGCCTCTTCAACACCTCAATTAAGTACTTATCGCCCGGAAACTTTTTGAGTCCCTCTTGCCATATTCGTTTTGCTTCTTCTTGCCGACCCAGCATCCACAGGGTCTCACCGAGATGAGCCGCTATTTCCCCTTCCGGCGACTTTCCATATGCTGCTTCCAATAAAGCCAGCGCTTCTTCATAACGGCCTTCACGATAATTTAACCACCCCATACTATCGATAATAGCCGAGTCATCTGGTTTTAGCAAAAGCGCCTGGGTTAAATACTTTCGCGCCTCTTTAAACCTAAATGTTTTACTGGCAAGCGTATAGCCTAAGGCATTTAACGCATTAACGTTCCCAGGCTCCCGAGCCAGGACATACAATAAATCCTGCTCGGCTATTTTCAGCTCACCGATTTCATTAGCAGCGATAGAACGCGCGTACCTCAGCGCCAAATTGTCCGAGTCTTTAACAATGGCTTCGGTCATTAACTGATATAAAGCCTTATGCTGAGCCGCCTCTATCAAGAACTCGGCTTCCAATATATAGAAGCGCGCCGAGTTTTTCGGAAACCGATTACGCAATCGTTGCAATACACTTCTGGCAGCTGGTAGATCATCCATTTCTGCATTAATCATCGCGATATTTACTTGCGAATCAATAAAAATAGGCCCCTGACCAACTTTCTCAAACCAGCTGATGGCTGACTCATACTCCTGTTGCCTGTATGTTATTTGCCCTAAATAAAACGCCGCTTTTGACTGAAAAGCATGCTTTTCATACAAGTCCTCGAAGAGGTCTTTTGCCTGACCTACTTCCTCCAACTTTAAATAAACGAGACCCAGAGAAAACTTAGCTTCTACATGATCAACCTCTTTAACTAACAAGCGCAAAAACTCTTCTTTAGCCGCAAGATATTGACCGTCTTTAGCTAATAACTGCCCATAACCCATCATAAGCGCTGCTGTTTTAAATTGCGCGCTGGCCTCTTTCAATACTATTAAGGCTTCTTTAGTGTTACCCTTTTTTTCCAAAATTTGCGCGAGCATCGCATAGCCCGTTTGCCACTCTGAATCCAGTTGTATTGCTTTAGCTGCATCTTTTTCAGCCGAGTCAAACGCACCAGAGTTCAACATAATTTGTGAACGCGCAAGGTAAGAGGCCGCTTCATCAGAATTCGTAGCCACTAACTCATCCATCATCTCTTTGGCGACATCTTCATTTGCATTACGCGAAACAAGATCTCCTATTGCTAACAATGCATTTCGTAGTGGAATATCGCTTTTAACGAGCAGCAATCTAACCTGACCTTTGCTTTTCTCAATATCACCCGCTCTCAAGTAAACGGTCAGCGCTAAATAATGGCTTTGTAACGTTGCGCGCTCATCTTCAATGAAAATATCCACGGCCGATTTTGCCGCAGCAATATCTTTTGTATATAAAGCAATTTGAGCCGCTCTCAGGGCGAGTTGAGGGTTCTGCGAACGTTGAGCGGCATCGGCATAAAAAGCCGACGCTATGTCCACCTCACCCCTTTGCCCAGCGATTTCACCACCTAAAATACTATAGAGCAAAGCCGCGTCTAATTGACTCCGTTCAGGGGGTTGATTCGCGCCTTCAACATCAATACTCTCGTCTGCAGTTTGCTCTTCTTTAATTTGCGGGATTATTTTCTCGACACCTCCAGTTTTTACGTGCGCACAAGCAACCGACAAAAAAACAACCGCCATCATTATCAAAAACTTTAAAAACATACCACTCTCTCATTCAATATTTCAGCCCACAAATATATTTCAACGCTCAACAACAGCAAGCTTACGCTTAAAATACTTTACAAACCCATCGCCAAAACTTCAGGAACATGCGACTGTTTAAAAAGATTATAATAACCCAATTAGACACAAGTAAACCCAAGTAAACCAAACTAAAAGCGCATGCTACTTACGCTCGGACTCAATCACAATACCGCCCCTATCGAGATTCGCGAGAAGCTCGTCTTTTCGTCTGAGCGCATTGGTCATTCGTTACAGTCCCTGTCGGAACTCTCGTCGGTGGAAGAAGCAGCTATTTTATCGACTTGCAATCGTACTGAAATTTATTGCGATGTATCCCTGCAACAAACCGACGAACTCATTTTTTGGCTAGCCAATCAGCACCTGCTAAGCGAAACTGAGATCAGGTCTTACCTGTACAGCCATACAGGGCACCAATCTATAAAACATATGGCGCGAGTGGCCTGCGGACTCGACTCCATGGTACTCGGCGAACCGCAAATTCTTGGACAAATGAAATCTGCCTATCAACAGGCCTACGAAGCTGGTACTTTAGGAAAATACCTCGGTCGCCTTTTTCAGCATACCTTTCAGGTGGCGAAAAAAGTACGTACCGATACCGCTATTGGCTCCAGTCCTGTGTCCGTCGCTTTTGCTGGGGTTAAGCTTGCTCAGCAAATTTTTGGCGACCTTAAGGATCAAACCGCTTTGCTAATTGGCGCAGGTGAAACCATTGAATTATCTGCTCAGCACCTTAAGGAACAAGGCATCGGCCGCTTGATAGTAGCCAATAGAACACTCGAAAAAGCGCACGCGATTGCCTCTCAAGGAAATGGTTATGCGATTGAGATAAAGGACATACCCGAACATTTGCCCGAAGCCGACATTATTATCTCTTCTACCGCTAGCCAACTGCCTATTTTAGGCAAGGGCAGCGTAGAAACGGCTATATTGAAGCGCAAACACAAGCCTATGTTTATGATTGACCTGGCCGTACCCCACGATATTGAAAAGGAGGTCGGCTTGTTGAGTGATGTGTACCTTTATTGCGTTGACGACCTTAAAAATATTGTTGATGATGGTTTACAATCGCGTCGTGACGCTGCAGAACAAGCCGAAGAAATCATTGATATACAGGTGTCTCACTTTCTAACCTGGGTTCGCGCGCAAGATGCGTCTAAAACCATCCATCAGCTACGACAACAATCAGAACAAACTCGCGAAGATTTATTGCAAAAAGCACTCGGCTCACTGGCAAACGGATATTCAGCCGAACGCGTTTTAGAACGTCTTGCAAACGATTTAACAAACAAGCTGCTACACGCACCTAGCAGCACTCTGAAACAAGCTGCTTCCGAAGGCAATAGCGAGTTATTATCCGCCGCACAACAACTATTTAAATTAAAAAAATAACGTGAATATATCAATTCTACATAAGTTAGACACACTCCGTGAGCGCTTCGAAGAAATTGCCCAGCTCCTTGCTGAACAAAGCGTACAGAGTGATCAAAATAAATTTCGCGCCCTGAGCCAGGAGTACTCTCAACTAGACCCTATTGTTAGCACTTACCAGCATTATCTATCGGCATCCGAAGATAAGGAGGCGACAGACGCCATGCTAAACGATAATGATCCCGATATTAAGGCAATGGCAAAAGAGGAGCTAAAAGACATCCGAACGACCCTCGAGCGGCAAGAGAAAGAACTGCAGGTGCTATTACTCCCTAAAGACCCCAACGATGGAAAAAATGCGTTCCTTGAAATTCGAGCAGGAACCGGCGGTGCTGAAGCCGCTATTTTTTCAGGCGACCTGTACCGTATGTACATGCGTTTCGCTGAAAAGAAAAACTGGAAATTTGAAATCATTAGCGAAAGCTTAGGCGACCACGGTGGTTATAAAGAAGTGATTGCGCGAATTGAAGGCAAGGACGTCTATTCACAATTAAAGTTCGAATCGGGTGCGCATCGTGTACAGCGCGTACCTGAGACAGAATCCCAGGGCCGCGTTCACACGTCGGCCTGTACCGTGGCTATTATGCCTGAGGCCGATGAGCTGGACGACTTTGAAATAAAATCAGCCGATTTGCGCGTCGATACTTTTCGCGCATCTGGCGCCGGCGGACAACACGTCAACAAAACTGACTCGGCGATACGGCTCACACATATTCCAACTGGTACCGTTGTTGAGTGCCAGGACGAGCGCTCGCAACACAAAAATCGTGCTCGCGCCATGTCGCTGTTAAAAACGCGAATTCTCACCGCCGAGCGGGAGAAAATCGACTCTGAACAAGCCGAATCTCGTCGCTCGCAAGTTGGAAGCGGCGATCGTTCAGAGCGCATTCGAACCTATAACTACCCTCAAGGCCGAGTAACTGACCACCGGATTAATTTAACGCTATATAAATTAGATGAGGTCATGCAAGGCGGGCTCGATCAGGTGATCAGCCCATTGATTCAGGAACACCAGGCCGACCAACTCACACAATTGAGTTCTGACGAATAATTAAATCTCCTTTGAGCTCCAGCCCAGACATTAAAAGCGCCCTTTTAAACGCTATGGAAGTGCTCACTGACTCTCCAAGCTGCCGCCTGGAGTGCGAAGTTCTACTCGCTTACGTGTTGCAGAAAAACCGCAGTCACCTGAGAGCATGGCCCGACAAGGCCTTATCGGATGAGCAATACGCCGCCTATAAAAAACTACTTGAACAACGGCAAAAAGGACGGCCAATTGCTTATTTAACCGGCGAGAAAGAGTTCTGGTCGCGTTCTTTTTTTGTCTCTGAAGAGGTTTTAATTCCTCGCCCTGAGACTGAATTACTGATCGACATTATTCAACAAAAGTTCAATTCTGATGACTCATTTACTGCATTAGACTTAGGCACCGGTAGCGGCGCTATCGCCGTCACGCTGGCGTGTGAATTCAACAATGCCAATGTCGTGGCCGTCGATATAAGCAATAAGGCATTGTTGATTGCGCAAAAAAATGCCAAACGACTTGGCGCCAATAATATCCAATTCATACAAAGTGACTGGTTTCAACGGCTGCCTGACACGCAATTTGACCTTATCGTCAGCAACCCTCCGTATATTTGTAGCACAGACCCACACCTGCAGACAGGCGACTTGCGATTTGAGCCTTCGTCGGCTTTAGTTGCAAAGCAACAGGGAACCCAAGATTTCCTACGCATCATCGACGAAGCGAATACTTTTCTTCAACCCGGCGGCTTTTTGCTTTTTGAACACGGTTATCAACAAGGTAATCATGTACAAAACTTGTTAGACTTAGCCGACTTCAAATTAACCGAGCAGTTTGAAGACCTTCAAGGTCATCCGCGCGCCACGATCGGCCAGAAACTGTAGACTTTAAGGTAATAAAATGATCAAAAAAGAAATTTCACTTCCGCGTAAACTCGTCAATGAGTTATTGCACCTCGCCCAACTATCGCAAGACGAAGAGGTTTGCGGCTTTGTAGGAAAAAACGTTACGGGGGCGTATACATGCTACCCCGTCGATAATGTCGCTGACGATCCGAGCAAGCGTTTTTTAATGCACGCTGAGAACCAACTCAGTGCAATGAAGCAGATGAGGGAGAGGGAAGAAGAAATGTTTGCCATTTTTCACTCTCACCCTAGCGCGCCTGCCATTCCTTCGGCCATGGATATTGAGCAGGCAGCTTACCCCGACACGTATTACTTAATTATTTCATTAAATACTAAGGGCGTATTAGAAATGCGTTGTTTCAAACTATTGCACGATGAAAATATAGTCGAAATTACTCTTCGCATGGAAGAGTAATTAAAAACCCAACGTTTTACTTTTGCTGCGCGTCAAGCGCTTCTCTTTCTCCAGCCGTTGCCAGGCCAGCGTGGTACATTGCCTCTCGTAACTTACTTCTCGGCTCAGCGGCATAATTACTTAACATATAAGCCTCTTTATAAGCCCAAACAGCATCGTTATAACGCTTAAGGTGCATATATGCATCGCCAATTAACAACCAGCCTTTCACCTCTGGCTCTGTCTTCATTTTCTCCACGATACGCTCGATCTGCGCCTCGACATCAGTCGCATCAGAAACCGCAACCGGCTGAGCTGGCTCCGTTAATGTTACCTCTTTAACAGCTGAATCCTTTGCACAAGCCATCAATAAAAAAGCACTTACAACAACAAACAAACCTAGTCTCTTCATTTAATTTTCCTTATTTATAACGTTCATCAGAACAAACCCTGCCAACTAGCCTTTTAACTTAGTCTGCAGTAACTTATTAATTTCTTGCGGGTTAGCCTTACCTTGGGTTTGCTTCATCAACTGCCCAACGAAAAAGCCCATCACCTTGGTTTTTCCCGCTCTAAACTGTTCAACCTGCGGCATATTATCGGCCATCAGCTGATCAATCATTTTTTCAAGTTCGCCGCTATCAGAGATCTGTTTTAAACCTTTTAGTTCAATAATATCGTCCGCTAGGTCTTCTGTGTCCCACATCAGCTCGAAAACTTGTTTGGCGATTTTTCCAGAAATCGTTTGATCAACGATACGTCGCACCAAACCACCCAGTCGCTCGGCACTGATCGGGCTAGCACTAATATCCAGACCATCCCTATTAAGGCCCGCACTAAGTTCACCCATCACCCAATTGGCCGCTAATTTTGCTTCACCGTCTGCAAAAGTGACCACGTCTTCGTAGAAATTAGCCCAGATTCGCTGCGTCGTTAAAACGTCCGCATCGTATTCACTGAGTCCATATTGCAATATGAAACGCTGTTTTTTTGCTGCCGGTAGTTCTGGTAAAGTGCCGCGCATTTCGTCCAGCAAAGCTACCGTAATTTCTACTGGAAGCAGGTCTGGATCAGGAAAATAACGGTAATCATTGGCTTCCTCTTTCGAACGCATTGAGCGGGTTTCATCTTTATTAGAGTCATAAAGCCTCGTTTCTTGCACCACCTTACGCCCCGATTCGATCACATCAATCTGACGTTCGACCTCATACGCGATCGCCTTTTCTATAAAACGAAAAGAATTCAGGTTTTTAATTTCTGCCCGCGTACCAAACTCCTTCTGGCCCATCGGACGCACCGACACGTTAACGTCACAGCGAAAAGATCCTTCTTGCATACTGCCATCACAGATGCCCAGGTATTGCACCAGGGTATGTATCATTTTAACGTAGGCGATCGCCTCATCTGCCGAGCGCATATCGGGTTCCGAAACGATTTCAAGCAGCGGCGTGCCTGCCCGGTTTAAATCAACGCCGGTCATTCCCTGCAAGTCTTCGTGCATAGACTTACCCGCGTCTTCCTCTAAATGGGCGCGCGTAACACCAATTGTTTTAGTGCTCCCATTGACGTTGATATCGACCTGGCCCAAGCCAACGATTGGCAAGTCAAATTGGCTAATTTGATAACCTTTAGGTAAGTCTGGGTAAAAATAATTTTTGCGTGCGAAAACCGAGTACGGCGCGATATGCGCTCCAATTGCCAAACCAAACTTAACCGCGAAGCGAACCGCTTGCTCGTTAAGCACCGGCAAGGTACCCGGCAGGCCTAAATCAACCGCACAGGCCTGCGTATTTGGCTCGGCGCCGTATGACGTTGAAGCACCTGAAAAGATTTTTGATTTCGTCGCGAGCTGAGCGTGAATTTCAAGTCCAATGACCGTTTCCCATTGCATAGTTATTGCTCCTGCTCGAATCCGGCAGGCACCATTAGATGCCAGTCCGTTAATTGCTGATATTGATGCGCCACATTTAACAGACGGGCTTCCTCAAAATAATTACCGATTAACTGCAAGCCGACCGGCTTTTTATCAACAAATCCACAGGGAATCGACATCCCGGGTAGGCCGGCTAAATTAACGCCGATGGTAAAGATATCCGACAAGTACATCGATACAGGGTCGTCTTTCTTTTCGCCCGAGGCAAAGGCTACCGATGGTGCCGTCGCACTAGCAATAATATCAACTTCCTTAAATGCATTAGCAAAATCCTGTTGTATTAAGCGGCGGACTTGCTGGGCTTTTTTGTAATAAGCATCGTAATAACCCGCCGATAAAACGTAAGCGCCGATCATAATTCTACGTTTCACCTCATCGCCAAACCCTTCTCCGCGTGAACGCTTATAAAGGTCTTCTAAATCTTTCGGTGATTCACAACGGTGGCCAAAACGAACCCCGTCAAAACGGGACAGGTTAGCCGAGCACTCTGCCGGCGCTACAACGTAATAGGCGGGAACAGATAAGTTAATATTTGGCAGACTAATTTCTTTTATCGACGCGCCAGCAGATTTAATTGTATCAACCGCCTGCTCAATTTTTTGACGAATATCGGCGTCCAGATCATCGCTGAAAAATTCTTTCGGCAAACCCACGGTTAAACCTTTGATCGAGTCACCGAGATGAAGCAATAAATCATCGACGGGTCTATCAACACTGGTTGAGTCTTTTTTATCAAAACCCGACATCGCTTGCAACATTATGGCCGCGTCCTCAGCGCTTTTAGCCATCGCACCCGCCTGATCTAAACTGGATGCAAAAGCGATCATGCCATAGCGCGACACGCGGCCATAGGTGGGCTTAATGCCTGTAATGCCACAAAAAGCGGCTGGCTGTCGAATCGAACCACCCGTATCAGTACCACTAGCTAGCGGTGCAAGTCGTGCGGCAACGGCTGCTGCCGAACCACCCGATGAACCACCCGCTACCATTTGCAAGTTCCACGGATTTTTTACCCCACCATAAAAACTGGTTTCATTCGAAGAGCCCATGGCAAACTCATCCATATTGGTTTTACCCAGCATCACCGCACCGGCCTGCTCGAGTTGACTAACAGGCGTAGCCGAATAGGGCGCTATAAAATTATCCAACATCTTTGATCCACAGCTAGTTCTTAGACCCTGGGTACAAAAAATATCTTTATGAAGTAATGGAATGCCCGTTAAGGCACCGGCGGTTCCTAATTGAATAGACTTATCGGCACGCTGAGCAGCCTCTAATGCGCCTGCTTCGTCTAAGGTGATGACGGAGTTTAACTCCGTATCAAAGCGTTTAATACGCTGTAAAAAGTAATCACTCAGCTCGACGCTGGAGATCTCTTTTTTTTGCAGACTGTCGGACAGTTGCTTTAATGATTTGTTATACATGAATTTTTTACAATAATTACTAGGGTTAATCGATAACTCGAGGTACTAGAAATAAACCACCTTTAACGTCAGGCGCGTTCTTTTGTAATAAGTCTCTTTGGTCACTTTCCGATACCTCATCCGCTCTCAACCGTTGCGACTGATCTAATGGGTGGGCCATTGGCTCGATGTTTGACGTATCAACCGCGTTCATTTGTTCTACCAAGCTCATGATATTGGATAGATCTGAAGCATATGCCGCAACCTGCTCATCTTCAATTCCAAGTCGTGCCAAATGTGCAATATTCATTACATCTTCTGATTGAATTGGCATAAAATTACCTCAATATTAAATTCGTATATTAAAACGGTGCAAAGTAACACAAAATGCGCCTTGCCCAAAGGGGCAAAGGATTGTTACAGTACAAAAAATTCACATCAACTGGCAGCATAAACACATGTTCAAAAAAATTCGCGGTATGTTTTCCAATGATTTATCTATTGATTTGGGAACGGCTAACACTATTATTTACGCCCTGGGCAAGGGTATTGTGCTCAATGAGCCTTCAGTCGTCGCCATTCGTGAAGACAAATTGCGGGGTGAAAAGAGTTTTGCAGCGGTTGGCATCGAGGCTAAAGCGATGCTGGGCAGAACGCCAGGAAACATTACCGCTATTCGCCCTCTTAAAGACGGTGTTATCGCTGACTTTACGATCACCGAAAAAATGCTCCAATACTTTATTCATAAAGTACACGAAGGTAAATTTTTGCGCCCAAGCCCGCGCGTACTTATTTGCGTGCCCTGCGGTTCCACCCAAGTAGAAAGGCGAGCAATTCGAGAATCTGCCGCAGGTGCCGGAGCCCGTGAGGTTTTTCTCATTGAAGAACCTATGTCTGCCGCAATCGGTGCCGGGCTTCCAATCGATCAACCACAAGGCTCTATGGTGTTAGACATTGGTGGTGGCACCTCAGAAATCGCCGTTCTATCTTTAAATGGTATTGTCTACGCAGAATCTGTTCGCGTTGGTGGCGACAGGTTTGACGAAGCTATTATCAATTATGTGCGCCGTAATTATGGAACGGTCATCGGTGAAGCGACTGCCGAGAGAATTAAGCACCAAATCGGATCGGCCTACCCGGCCAATGAAGTCCTTGAGATGTCTGTTACTGGACGTAATTTAGCGGAAGGCATTCCCCGCAGCTTCACTCTTAACAGCAACGAAATATTAGAGTCCTTACAGGAACCGGTTAGCGCTATAGTCAGCGCAGTAAAAGCCGCTCTAGAGCAAACACCACCTGAATTAAGCGCCGACGTCGCTGAAAACGGTATCGTTTTAACCGGTGGTGGCGCACTACTAAAAGGTCTGGATAAACTGCTTCATGAAGAAACTGGCGTTCCTGTGCGTACCGCCGACGAGCCACTGACCTGCGTAGCACGCGGTGGCGGTAAAGTACTGGAGCTGATCAATGAAAAAGGACCGCATATTTTCAATTTAGAATAAGAAAAAAGGTTACTCGCCATAAAACCCATTTTCTCAAAAGGACCGTCAACCAGCGCTCGATTTTTAGCGGCGGCCATTATCTCAATATTGCTGTTGCTGCTAGCACACAAAACCGACCAGCTTCAACGCGTTAAAGAGGGGCTTTCTTTTATCGTGCACCCTATATTAGTATTGGTCGACCTGCCAGCTAAAGCTTACGATTGGCTAAATGAAAACACCAGTGGACGCACCACCATACTCGAGGAAAACCGCGTATTAAAATCAAAGGCCTTGATTTTAAAAGCAAAACTGCAGAAGCTTGACTCCATCGAAAAAGAGAATACGCGTCTACACAGCCTGCTTGAGTCATCATTTAAAATTGGTGAACAATTTATTTCCGCGTCGCTTATTGACGTGAACTTAAACCCTAATATGCAGCAGATTATTATCGATAAGGGCCTTCGTTTCGATTTACATCTGGGCCAGGCGGCGTTAAATGAAGACGGCGTCATCGGTCAAATTATTGAGGTGCGCCCACAGACCTCAACCATACTGCTAATTACCGACCCTAATCACGCCACCCCAGTGGAAATCAATAGAACCGGACTTCGTACGATTGCCACGGGTAATGGCGCAAAAAATACATTAAATCTGCCTTACTTACCGCATAATACCGATATCAAAACGGGCGACTTGCTAATCACCTCTGGTTTGGGCGGTGTCTTTCCAAAAGGTTATCCTGTGGCCATAGTTTCAACCCTCAAAAGCTCACCGGGTGAAGCGTTTATGCAGGCCGAAGCGACTTCCATTGCTAAGGTAGACAGTACCCGAGAGCTTCTGCTGGTATGGAGTAATCAGGAGCCCATCTCACTAATAAAAAATCCCGTTGTGAATACTCAACCAAGCCCTGTTGACTCAGATGCACGCTAGATCGTCGGGCAGTTTAATTGTTTACCTATCGCTTTTTTTTTCCATGTGCTTGAGCATTATCCCCTTAGTAAACCCTATTGCCGCTCTAATGCCTAGCTGGACGCTATTAACTCTAATGTACTGGAGCATAGCACTACCCCATAAAGTGAGCATCGGAACGGGCTGGGTAACGGGGTTATTATTCGACGTACTTAGCGGCAGCTTGATAGGTCAACACGCACTCATTTTTAGCACCACCACCTTTTTTAGCCATAAATTGTATTCACGACTTAGAAACTACCGGGTATGGCAGCAAGCCATTTTTATTCTTTTCTTTTTGCTGTTAATGCGGCTTCTTTCACTATGGATAAGTCAATTAAATTACCCACTAGAGCCTGATTACCGGTATTGGCTCCAGGTGGTTATCAGCGCTTTATGTTGGCCTCTTATATTCTCCATATTAAGGCTCGTCAGACGACAGTTTAGAGTGCAATAAAATCAATGAAAACCAGTTTCGACCTTAAAAGCTCTGCACAGGAAAACCGACTTTTTCTGTCACGCTCTATTGCGCTGATTATTTTTGTCCTGTTGTTACTTTTGTCCCTCATCGCGAGACTAGCTTATTTACAGATCCAGACTCATGATAAATACGCTAATCTTGCACTAAATAATCGAGTAAAGCTTTCTGCTATTAGTCCCATTCGGGGGCTTATTTACGACGCTAGCGGGCGCGTGCTCGCAGAAAATATTCCTAGCTATAGCCTTGAGCTCATTCCTGAACAGATCGAAGACCTTGACGCGACCATCAAACAATTAAGCGCCCTGCTGCCCATTTCAGCATCAGAGATAAAATTATTCGAAAGACACCGCAAACAACAAAAACGCTTTGCTAGCATCCCCTTAAGAAACCGGCTCAACGAAACAGAAGTTGCACTATTTGCCGCAAAACGGCACCTCTTCCCGGGCGTTGACATTCAGGCAAACCCGCTCCGGCATTACCCTTTCGCCGAGTTAACATCGCACGTCGTCGGCTATGTTGCCGCTATTAATGAAGAAGAGCTAAAAAGAATAGACCCGGTCAACTATCGGGGCTCACGTTTTATTGGTAAAACAGGCATTGAAAAAACCTTTGAGCACGAGCTGCACGGAAGCGTTGGCTATCAACAAACCGAAAATACGGCGCAAGGGCGATCCATTAAAGTGCTCACTTATGCGCCGCCATTATCGGGTAACAACCTGACGTTGAATATTGACATCAGCCTGCAAAAAATTGCCTATGATGCGCTCGGTGACTATACAGGAGCGATCGTCGCCATCGACACGCAAACTGGCGCCGTACGAGCAATCGTTAGCAAACCTGGCTTTGATAACAACTTATTCGCTCAGGGCATCAACCAGGTTTCTTACGATGCATTGCAACACTCTCTCAAACGCCCCTTATTTAATAGATCACTTCGCGGACAGTACCCACCCGGGTCAACGCTAAAACCTTTTTTAGCCCTGGCAGGGCTTGATTATGGTGTGGTTAAACCGAGCGAACGAGTGATGTGCCCTGGGTTTTATCAACTTCCCAAGCAGACCCATAAATATCGCGACTGGAAAAAAAACGGTCACGGCTTAATCGATATACACGACTCGATCGTGCAATCATGTGACGTCTATTATTACACCCTGGCCCACGAACTAGAGATTGATCGAATGCATCACTTTTTAAGTCGATTCGGTTTTGGAAAACGAACCGGGATTGACCTCAATGACGAAGTAAGTGGCTTACTTCCATCACGGGGATGGAAAAAAAACTCGCGTAAAAAATCCTGGTACCCAGGTGAAACACTGATTGCGGGTATCGGGCAAGGCTTTAACTTAACGACACCGCTACAGCTAGCCCATGCTACTGCCATGCTTGCTAACAAAGGCAGCGCATATAGACCTTCACTGGTAGCTAAAATAGACGATACCTTAGTCCCGGCTAAACCGAAGCTCGAGATCAAACTAAACGATGAAGCGCACTGGAATACCATCATTCACGCGATGAGCGACGTCGTAAATAGCGCCAGAGGTACCGCTCGTCTTATCAGCAAAGGTGCTGCCTATATAATTGCCGGTAAAACGGGTACTGCACAGGTATTTAGCATTAAACAAGACGAAAAATATGACGAAGAAAATGTACGCGAACACCTCAAGGATCACGCTTTATTTATCGCTTTCGCACCCGTTAAAGAGCCTCAGTTGGCCATCGCGGTGATTGTGGAAAATGGCGGCCACGGTGGCTCGGTTGCAGCACCCATTGCTCGCGCTATTTTTGATCATTATATAAAAACCTCACCATGAACAATTTATTTCATAATAACCACTACCACAATAGAAAAAACGGCATACTTCAACGCTTGCATCTTGACCTCACGCTGCTCCTTTTATTGATCAGCCTGTCCACTTTAGGCATACTCATCTTAATGAGCTCAGGTTATGAAGACATTGGCTTGCTACAGAGACAAGCTACTCGCTTAGGCGTCGCTTTTTTCGCCATGTTTTTGATGGCCCAAATCCCACCGCATACCCTAAAAATACTCGCTCCCTGGTTATTTCTCGTCGGCACCCTGTTGTTGCTTGGTGTGCTGTTGTTTGGCGATATAGGAAAAGGCGCGCAGCGTTGGCTTGACCTAGGCCTCTTCCGTTTTCAACCTTCTGAATTATTAAAGATTGCCACACCCATGATGGTCGCCTGGTACTTCGCTGAAAGACGACTTCCTCCACGTGCAAAGCATGTATTCATTGTCACCTTATTTATCGCCATCCCAACCGTTCTTATAGCTAAACAACCCGACTTGGGAACCGCTATTCTTATTGCTTGTTCAGGACTGGCCGTTTTATTTTTAGCCGGTATTTCATGGAAAATAATTATCGGCGTCATCGTTGGGACAGCCGCCCTAGCTCCCGTACTGTGGAACTTTCTGAAGGAGTACCAGCAGCAGCGCATACTCACCTTTTTGAATCCAGAAGTGGATCCTCTCGGGGCTGGCTACCATATCATTCAATCTAAAATCGCCATCGGCTCAGGCGGTTTGCACGGTAAAGGCTGGATGAATGGCTCCCAGGCCCGCTTAGAGTTTCTACCCGAAAGTTCAACCGATTTTATTTTTGCCGTATTTTCAGAGGAATTTGGCCTAATCGGCTGCATCGGTTTATTGTTAATTTACCTGTTCATCTTTATCCGTTCTATTTATATCGCGACTCAGGCGCAAGATACTTTCTCAAGATTGCTCGCCGGCAGTTTAGCCTTTACTTTTTTTATCTACCTATTTGTTAACGTCGGCATGGTGTCGGGTATTTTGCCCGTTGTTGGTGTACCATTACCCTTAGTAAGCTATGGCGGAACGTCAATGGTGACTTTATTAATAGGTTTTGGCATTCTTATGTCTATACACACCCACCGTAAATTACTTTCATCCTAAGGACAGCTTATGCATCGCAAAAACAATAAACACTTTCGTTTTTTCTTTCTTTTAATCGTCAGCCTTACCTCTCTAAATGCTTGCGCGACTAATCCGACTGATAACATTGGACTTTACGATGAATTTATCGACAGCATGGTGTCAAAGCATCAGTTCGACCGTAACGAGTTAACGGCTCTATTAAAGCAGGCCGAACTACAGCCCAGTATTTTAAAAGCCATATCATCGCCGGCTGAAAGGCGTTTGGAGTGGCACAGTTATCGCAATATTTTTCTAAAAGCCAAACGTATTGATGGCGGAATAAGCTTCTGGCAGGATAATAAAAAACTATTGCAAGACGCCACTGAAAAATACGGCGTTCCAGCCGAAATCATTGTTGCCATTATTGGCGTTGAAACACAATATGGCGGTAACACAGGGTCATACAAAGTACTCGACTCGTTAACCACTTTAGGTTTCCATTTTCCTAAAAGAGCTTCTTTTTTTAAACGTGAATTAGAAGAGTTTTTATTACTCTGCCGTGAAGAGGGACTTAACCCCAAGGACCCCACTGGATCATATGCGGGAGCAATGGGAAAATCACAATTCATTTCCAGTAGTTATAGAGCCTATGCAGTTGACGGTGACAATGATAAGAAACGAGACTTATGGAACAGTAACGCCGATATTATTAACAGTGTCGCTAATTATTTTGCGCGCCACGGCTGGAAAGACAGCCCGCTAATAACGGCAAAAACGACGGTCTCTGGTGAAGCTTATAAGACCTTATTAAATACTTCATTAAAACCCGTCCATACCATTCAAGAGTTAAAGCAACATCAAGTGAACGTACCAACTGACCTGCCCGGCGACACCAGGGTCAAATTACTCGAACTCAATCAGGTCGATCAAGCAGAGTACTGGCTAGCGTTCGATAATTTTTATACCATTACTCGTTATAACCATAGTCATTTATACGCCATGGCGGTTTATCAACTCAGCCAGGAAATTAAAAATGGCGTTTTAGCGGCAAAATATTAACGTGCGATTATCCCTCTATCTCATCGGCTTGGCGAGCTTACTCGTAGCCTGTAGCAACCAGAAACCCTTCATTAGCGATAGTGCGCCAGCCGTACACCCGACGAATATCGAGCAAACGCCCGACGCTATCCCTCGCATTGAAGCAAAGAGTCGTGGCGGCAATCCAGCTTCCTATGAGGTATTTGGCAAAACATACCACGTCCTTCCGTCCAACGAAGGATTCGTTCAACGGGGCCACGCTTCGTGGTATGGCACTAAATTTCACGGTAATAAAACGTCCAATGGTGAGGTTTACGATATGTACGCCATGACTGCTGCGCATAAAACACTACCTCTGCCGAGCTATGTAGAAGTAAAAAACTTATCCAGCGGCAAAAAAATTGTCGTCCGAGTTAATGACCGCGGTCCGTTTCATGATGGCAGAATAATTGATTTATCGTATGCGGCTGCAGCTAAGCTCGGCACATTAAAAAACGGCACCTCTCTGGTTGAAATCAGAGTAATTAACCCTCGGCTCAAACACGCAAGCGCCCTCGACACCCCCCCCTACTCTTTGCACAAAAAACGTAAAAATATAGCCGTTAGGTCAGCGGAAAAACCAGGCAAAACCGAGATAAAAAAAACCGACTATTTATTCCTGCAAATAGGTGCATTTAGATCATTAAATAACGCCACAAAACTTAAAAGCCAGCTAGAGACGGAACTAGGAACCCTTGTATCTATTAAAACACAGGCTTCTAGTGCCTTATTTTTAGTCCATGCAGGCCCATTTATTGATGTATCCGCAGCAAACCTTGCACGTACGAAGCTACAAAAAATGGGGCTTGCAGGCGTTTTACACGTCTCTAAATTTTAGTAACAAAGCTTCACCCCGCTCAGCATTAATAATACGCCCTGCGTGATATAATCAAACAACCTTTTTTTCCAGCACTCAAGCAATCATCAACATGAAACGAATTATTTTTATTGTTAGTTTATTTTTGTCTTATCAAGTAAGCGCTATACCCGTGCCATCGGCACCCGATTTAAGCGCTAAAAGTTATCACCTTATCGACTTCCACAGCGGCGCCGTCTTAGCATCCAAGAACGCCGACCTCGAGTTAGCGCCTGCGAGCATGACCAAAATCATGACCGCGCTGATCGTGTTTCGTGAACTCAAACAGGGTAACTTAAGCCTCAACGAAAAAGTTCGCATCAGCGAGAAAGCATGGCGAACTCCAGGCTCTAGAATGTTTATTGAAGTGAATAAATTTGTTTCTATTGACGATTTATTGCACGGCATGCTCGTGCAGTCGGGAAATGATGCCACCGTTGCGCTAGCCGAGCACGTTGCTGGCGACGAAGCAACCTTTGCAGAAATGATGAACCTGGAAGCTAAGCGCTTAGGTATGGAACATAGTCACTTTGTAAACAGCTCAGGCTTGCCCGATGACAATCACTTTTCAAGCGCTCGCGATTTAGCCGTTCTAACGCGAGCTTTAATTGCCGCATCGCCTGAATTATATAAAATAAATGCGATAAAAGAATTTACCTTTAATGGTATTACCCAGCAGAACAGAAACAAATTACTTTGGCACGATAGCAGCGTCGATGGGGTCAAAACAGGCCACACCGAAGACGCTGGGTATTGCCTGGTATCATCGGCTGTGCGAGACAATATGCGCTTAATTTCGGTCGTTATGCGCACTGATAGCGAAAGCGCCAGATCTGACGCCAATCAAACTCTGCTCAACTATGGTTATCGTTTTTACGAAACCCATTTACTGTACAAAGCCGGACAGTCATTATCAGCGACTCGTATATGGAAAGGCGCAGAAGAAAACCTGAATATTGGTTTGAGCGATGATCTTTATCTGACTATTCCACGCAATCAATATAAGGAATTAGACGCCAGCCTCGAGATAGATCCGCGATTAATAGCGCCTATACAAAAAGGGCAGCGCGTGGGCTCTGCCGTTATAAAGCTGAAGGGAGAAGTATTAGAAAAACGCCCCCTTGTCGCCTTACAAACCGTTGATGAAGGGTCCTTAATGCAAATCATTAAAGACGAAGCATTATTACTTTTTGAATAAAGAGGCCTGTCCGTGTCATTAGAACCTGTGGTTTTTCTTAATGGGGAATTCGTTCCTTTAACAGAAGCCAAGATATCCGTTTTAGATCGGGGCTTTTTATTCGCCGATGGTGTTTACGAGGTAATACCCGCATACGGCGGCAAATTATTCCGTTTACAGCAACACCTGGACCGGCTAAATAGTTGTTTAAACGCTATTCGAATGGCGCCGGTGATGAGCGACCAGGAGTGGACTGCCGTGCTTACTAAATTAATAGAACCACACGCACAGTCCGATCAATCTGTCTATATACAGGTGACCCGTGGCGCTGGCGTTAATCGTGATCACCAATTACCTGCGTTATACCGGCCGACCACCTTCGCGATGTGCCAGGCCATCGTCAACGATAGTCTGGATCTTATCGCTAAAGGTATTAAGGCTATTACCCTGGATGACATTCGGTGGGATTGGTGTCACATTAAATCCATCGCGTTATTGGGCAATATCTTATTAAAACAGCAAGCCAGCGACCAACACTGTACTGATGCCATATTATTGCGCGATGGCTTTGCTACCGAAGGTTCGGCCAGCAATTTATTTATCGTTAAAAATAAACAGCTGATAACACCACCTAAAAGTCATAACCTGTTGCCAGGGGTAACCCGAGATCTGGTGTTAGAGCTCGCTATAAATGAAGGTGTAAACTGTATTGAACGTGAAATTTCTGAGCAACAACTGTTCAACGCCGACGAAATTTGGCTGACCAGCTCAACAAAAGAAATTATGCCAGTTATAGAGTTAAACCGGCAAGCCGTTGGCAATGGACGGCCTGGCGAGCTATGGCAACAAATATCCAACCGCTACAGCGACTTCAAAAAACAACTCCGAACAAAGAAAGATGACTGATAAACCAGGCGACGAACAACACAATCTTTTAATGGATTATCCCTGCGAATTCACCATTAAAACGATGGGCTTCGCTCATATCGAGTTTGACTTGATTGCGATTGACATCATCCGTCGCCACGTGCCCGATATTTCGCAAAACGCCGTTAAAAAAAAATTCAGCAAATCACAAAAATATATCTCACTGAGCATCACCATCACGGCGCAAAGTAAACAGCAGATGGACGCTATCTATCAAGACCTCACCGATAGTGAGCACGTCTTAATGTCGCTGTGAAAACCGAACCAACGCCACAAAACTTAGCGCTAAAAATTCGCCAACTGGGGCTTCAGGAATACCAATGCACCTGGGACGCTATGAAAGCTTTTTGTGAGCAGCGAACTGGCGATACAGCAGACGAAGTCTGGCTAGTTGAACACCCCGCCGTTTTTACTCAGGGCGTCAGCGGCAAAGCCGAGCACATACTAAATAGCAGTGGCATCCCGATCATTCAATCCGACCGTGGTGGCCAAGTCACATATCATGGTCCCGGCCAACTGGTGATGTACGTCTTGTTTGATCTGCGTCGTTTAGGTATTGGCATTCGTGCGCTGGTTGATATTCTTGAAAATATCACCATCGCTGGATTAAAGAAGTACGGCCTAAGCGCCGTCGCACGAAAAGATGCCCCTGGTGTTTATATAGATGGTGAAAAAATTGCGTCTTTGGGGTTACGAGTAAAAAAAGGCTGCAGCTATCATGGACTAAGCGTTAATATCAAAATGGATCTAACGCCTTTCAGCTTTATCAACCCATGTGGTTACGAAGGGCTTAAAATAACCCAACTATCCGAACATGGCGTAAACTGTTACCCCTTAGATTTTGCCGCAGTTTTACTACATGAGCTTAAAATACAACTCAATTATTTACCGCAGCTAGCCAACTCAAGCACACTAACCGTATAGCCCTATGTCACAAGATACCGATACTTTAAAAGCCCCTTCTCGCGCGACGCCCGAAACACACCAACGCAGCGAATCTAAACTCGCCCGAATTCCGATTAAAGTAGAGAAAAAAGCCGAGCTATTGCGCAAGCCGCACTGGATTCGCGCCAAAGTACCCAGTGGACCACGCGTTAATGCGATAAAAAAAGCCTTGCGAGACCACGGTTTACATTCTGTTTGTGAAGAAGCCGCCTGCCCTAACCTCGGTGAATGTTTTAATAATGGCACCGCCACCTTTATGATTATGGGTGATATTTGCACCCGGCGCTGCCCGTTTTGCGACGTCGCACATGGCCGACCTAATCCACTGGATAAAGACGAGCCACAAAAGCTCGCCGAAACCATTAAAGATATGCAGTTGCGTTACGTCGTCATCACCTCGGTCGATCGGGATGATTTACGCGATGGTGGTGCGAATCATTTCGCGCAGTGCATTATCGCCGTCCGCAAACTAAATCCGACGATACAGATCGAAGTGCTCGTGCCTGATTTTAGAGGCCGCATGGACCTTGCCGTCGAGGTATTAGTTAAAACGCCTCCCGACGTGTTTAACCACAATTTGGAAACTATCCCACGCCTGTATAAAAAAGCCAGACCCGGTTCTGACTACCAATGGTCGCTTAATTTATTAAAACGCTATAAAGAAGCGCACCCCGAGGTACCGACTAAATCTGGACTGATGCTGGGCCTAGGTGAAACCATGGAAGAAACACTTGAGGTAATGCGAGATTTACGCGCACACAACTGTAATATGCTAACGCTAGGGCAATACCTACAACCAAGTCAGGATCATTTGGCCGTTGAACGGTACGTCACGCCCGAAGAATTTGATGAGCTAGCCAGGCTCGGCAACGAAATGGGTTTCTCTCACGTAGCCAGTGGCCCAATGGTTCGCTCTTCTTATCACGCGGACCAACAAGCTTCTGGAGTTATCGCCTAAATTTTAAGCCTTTAGCATCGTTGCTAAATGGGCTAAACGCTCAGGCGTACCCACGTCAATCCATTCGCCTTCGAGCAATTCGCCACTCACCTCGGATCGCGATATAAAGCGTCGAATAATCGGCGCTAAAGGGAAAACACCTGGCTCTTCTTGCGCAAAAATCGCTGGATGAAAAACACCGATACCGCTATATGTAAACGTCTTATCTCCGGGCGATACAACCAGTCCGCCCTTTAAAGAAAAATCACCGCCTGGATGATGCAGCGGGTTATTAACCAACACCAGGTGGATCTTGTTGTCTGTTTTAGTCATCAGGCTGTTATAGGGAAAGTCCGTCCAGACATCTGCATTCACCACGAGAAAGTGTTGCTTACCTAATAAAGGCAAGGCTTTAAATATTCCACCGCCCGTTTCTAAGGCCGTACCTCCTTCGTCGGAATACTCAATTTGAACACCCCATTGTTCGCCAGAACCTAATGCCCGTTTAATTTGTTGACCTAAGTACGCGATATTGATGACGAACTCATCAAAACCCTGTTTTTTCAAGGCCAAGATAAGGTGCTCGATAATACTCCGGCCCGCAATTTTCAACAGCGGTTTGGGACAATTATCCGTCAACTGTCGCATTCGCTCACCACGACCAGCCGCTAAAATCATCACCTTCATGATAACTGAAGCCCTTTTATCCGGTCTTGCAACTTGGCAGTTAGCTGATGAGAAGCCATTATGTCAGCTAGCGGTTTTAGTTCGTCGTATCGTTCGCAAACGTTCATAACGTACGTCAGCGTTCGCGGGATATCTTTTATATAACCGGCTTTGCCGTCGCGTAATAATAAACGCGAAAAAATGCCTATCGCTTTCATATGCCGTTGCACGCCCATCCAGTCAAACCACTGATAAAAAACGGCTTTCTCGAAATTGTCACCACAGCCTCGCTGCTGCCGTTGTTGTAGAAAATCATCTAACCAGGGATATATTTGATCGTCAGGCCAGTCAATATAACAGTCCCTGTATAATGAGACGAGGTCATACGTTAGCGGTCCCACTACGGCGTCCTGAAAATCGATCACGCCGGGGTTATTTTCCTTCGTCAACATCAAGTTTCTGGAATGATAGTCGCGATGCACAAACACCTGCGGCTGCTGAATGGCTGAGTCTGCTAACTTTTGCTGAATACTAGCCAATACCGACTGCTCTTCACGCGTCAATTCAATGCCTAATAACTTGCTGATAAACCACTCATCAAACAAAGCCATTTCCTGTTTCAACAAGACCTCATCATAATTTGGAATAGCCAATCCACTCAGCGGTATTTGGTGCAATTTATGTAAGACATGTACCGCGTCAGTATAATGCTGATCGACAGTTTGCCCGTTCAAATTATCTAAAAAGCTAATGCTGCCAAAGTCGCTGAGTACTAAAAAACCTTGCTCCAGGGACTTATAAAAAATTGTTGGTGCGTTAACCTCGTGCTGCCGTAATAGCTCGGCAATTGATATGAAAGGGCTGCAGTCTTCTTTATCAGGTGGTGCGTCCATTACGACATAGGATTGAGAGCCTACAATAAGGCGAAAATAGCGCCTAAAGCTGGCATCACTAGACGCCGGCTCACAGCTAAAATCCTGACTTCCCAGAACTGTTTTCAACCACTGAATTAAAAGTTGTTTGCGTTCATCTATCGGCATTAAAATAACTCATATTGACCTAATTAGTGCACGCTGAAAGTAGCGTGTTATTATATTAAAAAAATAGCTAAAGTTTCGTTGTGGATTTCATCATTCTATGCGATTTTATACCTACTAAGTTAGACACAAACAAAAAGGCTGCATCATCAATCGCTCAAAAAGACATCTTTTTCTTGGCTTAGCCCTGCTACTAGTGCCATCTCTGTCCTATGCCTACAGTGATTCGCAATGGGACTGCAAACTAGCAAGCGATGGAGATACCTGGGATTGTTCAGCGTCGACTAAACCGGTTGCAAAAGCACCCGCCGCGAAAACCCCAACGGATTCTACCAGCGACAAAACGGTTATTACTAAAGCACCTACTAACGAACCCTCAGAGCCACCCGTACCACGCGTACAACTATCAAGAAACGCTGCGCCACAGATAACAAAAAAACCGACTCGTAAAGTCTCTGCTGCTGGAAGCAATTCGTCCTGGGATTGCCAGGCTGGGAATAACGGCACCTGGGATTGCTCGCAAACGGGTATGGGCGTGACAACAACTGTTACTGCTTCCTCGGGCAACGATATTGAAGACAGCATTCAACTGGCTACTAATGTCGATGACGACAGAAATAACGCCCTTTTCCAACAAATGATTACACAATTAGCCGTTAATCCATGGGATACCTGCGAAGTAACTACAGAGGCTCTACGTGCGAGCAGGCAAGAAATCAGACAGGACAGGCTAAACGCAAATGTAGATATTCAGGCTAACTATTCTGAACTGACGGGCAAAAATAATGCAACATTCAGCGGTGACGTGTCGGTTACCCGCGCTGATCAGCTGATAACCGCAGACCAGGTTAATTTTCAAAATATAGAAAACGTTGCCAGCGCTAGCGGCGATGTTTTCTACCACGAAAAAGGCTTTGCCTTACACAGCGATCAGGCTCAACTTCAACTCAAGCAAGACACTGGTCAATTCAGTAATAACCAGTTTATTATAGAAAATACTCACGCGCGAGGAACTACGCAAACAACCAATCTGATTAGTCGAGACGTGAATCAATCTACAAACGTTAGCTATACCACCTGCGCACCTAACGATACAGACTGGCAGCTACAAGCCAGCACATTAGAACTCAACAACATAACAGGCCGAGGTACGGCTCGTGACGTATGGGTTGAAGTCTTTGACACGCCTTTGTTTTATACCCCCTATATAAGCTTCCCGATAGACGACAGGCGTCAATCTGGCGTGCTGACCCCTACTTTTGGGCAATCTGACACGACCGGTGTTGATATTTCAGTACCGTATTATTGGAATATCGCTCCGAATTACGACGCGACCCTTACACCCCGTATTATGAGTGATCGTGGACTCATGCTGGGTGGCGAGTTTCGTTATCTGACGAAAAACAGCGAAGGTCAGGTGGCTGCAGAAATTCTTGATGACAGCAAAACTGACGACTTAAGAGGCCAATTTTCATATCAGGACAAAACATTGTTCACGTCGCGATTGACATCAGACGTTGACCTTAATTATATTTCTGATAAAGATTATCTTGACGATTTTAGTAATAGCTTAAGCGCTGCCAGTGGCTATTATTCTAGGAGTCAGGCCAGTTTAAACTATCGTGCAGATAGCTGGAATTTACTCACAAAACTCGACAATTATGAATCCATTGACAGGGCCGTAACTGCTGCGTCTAGCCCTCATCGCCGCTTACCCCAGGTACTGTTCAACTTAAACGAAGCTACCGCTTTTGAAATCGCGAAAGTAGATATGCGTAATGAATTTGTTTATTTTGACCACAGTACCGCCACGACGGCCAAGCGAATCGACTTACACCCTGGCATTAGCATACCTTTTCAAACACCTGGCAGTTTTATTACACCCAGGCTGAGCTTAAGATATACAGATTATTTGCTGGATAACCAACCCACAAAAATAAGTAGTAATCAAACTAGAACCCTTCCTATTTTATCCATTGATTCTGGCTTATTTTTTGAGAGAGACTTAGATATAGCCGGTGGGATGATACAAACGTTTGAGCCCCGCGCCTATTATTTGTATGTACCATATAAGAACCAGGATGATATTCCATTATTTGACACCTCAATCTACGACTTCAGTTTCAACCAGTTATTTAGGGAAAACCGTTTTTCAGGTGCCGATAGAGTCGCCGACGCTAACCAGCTAACACTTGCCTTCACCTCCAGATTTATTGAGTCAGATGGGGGTAACGAACGAGTAAGAGCCAGCGTTGGTACAGTCATCTATTTTGACGATCTCGATGTTGGACTAACGCCGAGCAGCAAACCTATCACTAAAGACACTTCTGATATCGTTACAGAACTTTCTGCGAAAATTAATAACAATTGGTCTGCCCGTTCGGCTCTACAATATGACCCACACGCTGGAAAAACTCAAAAATCAACGCTGGGCGTTCATTATCGGGATACAGATGATCGTATTATCAATGCCACATACCGCTCACGTTATGAAGCAGCAACAGATGATATCGAGCAGACCGACCTTTCATTTAAATGGCCTCTTAGCAAAACCTGGAGTAGCGTCGGGCGCTGGAACTATTCACTAGAACACAACCTGTCTCTTGAAAGTTTTATTGGCCTGGAAAAAGACACGTGTTGTTGGCGCTTTAGAGTGATTGCCAGGCGATACGTCAACGACGCGTTTGATGAAAAACCAACAGAAGGACTATTCTTCCAGTTTGAACTCAAAGGCCTAACCAGCTTAGGCGAGAAATTAGACTCTTTCCTTGAAGAAGGCATTTTAGGTTACAGAATTCCCGAACAGTAAGCTAATTGAACTACCCAGCTAAATTCTGGCTAAGAAGGATTAAATTCCATAACAATTATTCGGACCAATCAATTTAAATATTAACTATAGATACCTCCTTATGTACAGACTCAAATTATCAAATTTAATTATTGCGATCCTGCTGGCAAGCTTCATTTCCGGCAGTGCTTATGCCCAAAATTCCGTTAATCGAATTGTCGCGATCGTTGATAAAGGCGTTATCTTACAAAGCCAACTCAATGAACAGCTTAAGCAAATGTTTCAACGTTTAACCCCTGAGCAACGCGCATCTATTTCAAGAGAAGATATTGAAAAAAGAGTGTTGGATAAAATGATTATCACTGAGCTACAACTTCAAATTGCTCGGCGAAGTGAAATTAAAATACTCGACGCTGAAATAGATCAGTCCATCAGCCAGATTGCTAGCGCCAATAAACTAACGCCAGATCAGTTTATCAACGTGTTAAAAAACGACAACATCAGCCTGATGTCTTTTAGGAACTCAATTCGCGAGCAAATGCTGGTGCGCCGAGTACAGTCCAGTTACGTGCATCATGAAGTGAAAGTATCTGAACAAGAAGTGCAGAGTTTTTTAAAACTCCTTGAGCAGGGTGATGGCGACCAATTGTCTGAATATCACCTCGGGCATATTCTTATCGCCACACCTGAAAATGCAACGCCAGCGCAAATCAAAAAGGCCAGAAAAAAGGCCCATCGTATTATCGCTGAATTAAAAGCCGGGGAAAATTTTTCAACCTTGTCTATTGCTGAATCTGACGCCAATAATGCACTTGATGGCGGTGACCTTGGCTGGATGAAACTGGCGCAAATGCCTTCTTTATTAAAACCTTACGTTGAAAAAATGCAAACTAACAGTTTTTCCGACGCCATCCAGAGCCCTAGTGGTTTCCATATCATTAAACTATTTGAAACCCGTGGTCAGGAAAAAATCATGGTTACTAAAACGCACGTTCGCCATATTTTGATTAAAATTAATGCGCTAGTCAGTGATCAAATCGCTCAAGAAAGGCTGCTTAACTTAAAACATCGTATAGACAATGGTGAAGACTTTGTTACCTTAGCGCGTGCGAATTCTGAAGACAGAGGTTCTGCTATCACCGGTGGTGACCTTAACTGGGTGCAGCCAGGTGCTCTGGTACCAGCATTTGAAAGTGCGATGAATAATCTGGCTATTAATGAGGTTAGCGAACCCGTTCAAACTCAGTTTGGCTGGCACCTGATTCAGGTTTTGGGGCGCGAACAGCAAGATAATACGCAGCTGGTACGTGAAGCTCAAGCCCGTTCACAGTTACAAAAACGTAAGGCAGATGCCGCCATTGAAGCCTGGTTAACAAAATTACGCGATGAGGCTTACGTCGAATATCGATTAAATAACTAAGCGTAACGACTTCATTATTTAATCAGTTCCAATGCTCATACCTCGAATCGTCATTACCGCTGGAGAACCGGCCGGGATTGGCGTAGATATTTGCTTACTCATCTGCCAACAACAGTGGCCCGTTGAACTCGTTTTCATTGCTGACCCCGAGTTGTTTCAGCGTAGAGCAACGCTCTTAGGGCTTAAGGCAAATATCCAGCTTGTCGATCTCTCGCAACCGGCCCAATCACACGTGCAGGGCGTAATAAACGTAGTCCCTGTTAGCCTGGCAAACGAAGAACGTTGCGGTCAATTGGACGTTCGAAATGCCTCCTACGTGGTAAAGTCATTGCAACTGGCCGCCCAGCTTTGCCTGGATAAAGTATGCCAGGCCGTTGTCACCGGGCCGGTGCAAAAAAGCATTATTAATGACGCGGGGATTTCATTTTCTGGTCATACCGAGTTCTTTGCCGACTACTGCGGCGGCTACCCTGTGATGATGCTCGCTACAAAAAATCTGAAAGTGGCACTGGCGACCACCCACCTGCCGCTGAAACAGGTTAGCGCGGCGATAAGTCGTCCTTTACTGGTAAAAACGATCACTATTTTGCAACGTGACTTACAACAAAAATTCTCGATAACGGAGCCAAAAATTGCCGTTTGTGGCTTAAACCCCCACGCTGGTGAAAATGGCCACCTAGGTGATGAAGAAATAAACTGCATTATTCCAACGCTTGAAAGTTTACGTAAAAAAGGTATCAATTTAACCGGCCCACTACCCGCCGATACGATATTTACTCCCGCCATACTCGCTCAACACGACGTCGTATTAGCGATGTATCACGACCAGGGCTTACCCACGCTGAAATATGCTGGCTTTGGTGACGCCGTCAACATCACCTTAGGTTTACCTATTACTAGAACTTCAGTTGATCACGGTACTGCGCTAGATTTAGCAGGTAGCGGTAAAGCGAGTTCAACTAGTTTACAATCCGCCTTAGAAATGGCCATCAAACTAATTACCCATTAATACATTGAATAAACCACATCGCGCACGTAAACGCTTCGGCCAGAATTTTCTACATGACAGCCGTATTATCCACCAAATCATCATGGCGATTAATCCAGCGCCAGCTGATCACGTAGTTGAAATAGGCCCCGGACAAGGAGCCATTACCGAGCCACTTCTTGCCTCTAAATGTCGATTAGACGTCGTTGAAATTGACCGCGATCTGGTGTCCAGATTAGAAGCCAGGTTTGCACAAAACGAACAGTTTACTTTGCACAGCGCCGATGCATTGAACTTTGATTTTTCAGCCCTTTCCAGCGGCGAGAAGTTACGCATCGTGGGCAATTTGCCCTATAACATCTCTACCCCCTTACTGTTTCATTTAATGCAGCAAACGGCGCAGATCGAAGATATGTTCTTCATGCTGCAAAAAGAAATCGTCAATCGTCTTCAAGCCGGGCCGGGCAGTAAACAATTTGGTCGCCTCAGCATTATGATTCAGATTCATTGTGAGGTTGAGGCGCTATTTGACGTTGACCCAGAGTGTTTCCAGCCGCAACCTAAGGTGATGTCCAGCATCGTTCGCTTATCGCCTCATCGCAAACAAAAATATATTATTGACGATATGCTGCTATTTGAAAAAGTAGTGAAGGCCTCCTTCGCTCAACGCCGCAAAACAATTCGTAATACCTTGAAAGAACTGTGTGATGAGGAGGCGCTGAAGGCCGTTGATATTAACCCCGGCACAAGAGCTGAAGCGCTCAGTATTGATGACTTTGTCAGACTAAGCAATCACCTGAGCTCCCATAAAGACGCTCTATAGCTCAGCTATAGGGAAAACCAAATGGATCACCTGATACGACAAATACAAATAACAAAACGTTAGCAACAGACTAATAGCCAAACTTTTTTGTATCGTTTCCCGAATAATGTGCCCCATCACGACAAAGCTCCAGCATACAATCAAAAATACGGCCAGGCCCGCCACGCCAGTTGACGACTCACTTTTTATTAATGTATCCAGCCAAAATATGAAAGGAATGCTTAACACCGTTATCAGTGTTCCACTGCCGTAGATCGCCGTTATTGACTGTTTAAATCTATTCGGTAACGAAAAAAATAACAGCAAAACGTACATAAAAATCGCCACTAAAAGCGTCTCGATTATCGACTGGTAGAGGGCGTCACTCCAGGGTAATCCACTAGAAATGAGTACGCTACCCGCTAAAAGATAAGTCATAAAAACCATTATTTGAACGTCAGAGGAATCTGGCACGTCCTGCGGTCCTTTCTTTAGCAAGCAAATATCAAAAAATAGTCTGGCTAGTATTTTATAATCTTTATTCATTGTAATAGTATGCTGTACCATTACAGCTTATTCAACGCACTTCCTGTTTATCGAAATGATCTTAAGCGAAAACGAACAAATAGAGTTTAGAGTTATTGAGCTAAAACAGGAGCACGAAGATTTACACTATATTATCGACCACTTATCTGAAGAAATTTACCCCGACCAGCTCAGGCTTCGACGTTTAAAAAAGCGTCGCTTATTCATTAAAGACCAGATTGAACACTTAAAAAGCAACTTAATCCCTGATATCGACGCCTAATGGAAAAAATTAACCTAAAGGCGTACCAGTTATTGATAGAAGGCGCCGATGTTATAGAAGAAGATGGCTTTGGCGTAAAGGTACTCGACAGCAAAAAAGGTGAAATGATTAAATTATTTCGCCGCAAACGATTTTTCTCAAGCGCCCTTTTCAAGCCCTATGCCGTACGCTTTGTGAATAACGCTAAGCGACTCGCGCAACTGAACATCCCAACTATTACCATTAACAGACTACTTTGGTGTGCGGATATAAAGCGCCATATCGTTATCTATAAACGCCTTGAAGGTGAGTTATTGCGTGAGGTACTGTCTAATCAAACGGGTCATATAGAAGATCTTTATCAAAAATTCGCCGCGTTTATCGCTGAACTGCACGAAAAGGGTGTCTACTTTCGTTCCGCCCACCTGAAAAATATATTATTACTGCCGAATGGTGATTTTGGTCTGATAGATATTTCCGATCTGCAGATTAAACGCGGGCCACTAAGTCTGGTTTTACGAGAAAGGAACTTTTCGCATATTCTTCGCTATCAGGAAGACAAAGACTTAATAGGCAGCCACTATCAGGCCTTTGTATCTAGTTACTTTAAAAAGAGCCAACTCGAAGAAGCCCAACGGTTGAGCCTTGATCAAAGTATTCGCTCTATTCTGGCTTAATTTTTTTAACTAGAATATCTTCCATCACCAAATACTCGAGATCTGAACCATAAAACATATTTAGCGCATCGGTCGGCGAGCAAACCATCGGCTCTCCGCGTCGATTCAGCGACGTATTTAACACCACCGCGTTACCGGTTAATTTCTCAACTTCGCTTATTAACGCATAGTAACGTGGGTTAGTATCTTCGGTTACGATTTGCGCCCGCGCCGTACCGTCTTCATGCACGACTTCGGGAATTCTTTCTTTCCAGTTATCTGCCACGTCAAAGGTAAATGTCATATAAGGGCTAGGATGATCGGTCTGTAAAATATCTTCTGCCACCGTATCCAGAATACTGGGGCAAAATGGCCGCCAGCGCTCGCGGTATTTAATTTGCGCGTTAATTCTATCGGCGACGCCACGGCTACTCGGGTTGCCGATAATACTCCGATTGCCTAGTGCGCGCGGACCAAACTCCATGCGGCCCTGGAACCAGGAAATGGGGTTACCATCGGCAAGAAGTTTCGCCGTGTATTCGGTGGTATTGTCCAATACTTCGTAATCCGGTTTGTTCGGGTGATCCAAGCAAGCTTGTATACATTCTTCATTACTGTATTTTGGCCCAAGGTAAACGTGCTCCATTTTTTCAATCTGCTCGCCCAGTTCTTGCGCGGCGTAACTCGCCGCACCAATCGCCGTCCCAGCATCACTAGCCGCCGGTTGCACGAACAGTTCTTTGACGTCTGGCCGCGCGATAATACGCTGATTCAACTTAACGTTTAACGCCACGCCGCCGGCGTAACACAACTTGCCAGTTTCTTTTAGCACGTCACCCAAATAGGTATCAATCAAACCCAGCGCCACTTTTTCAAGCAAGGCCTGAATGCTCGCCGCATAGTCGATATAGGGATCGTCGATTTCATCGCCTTCCCGTTTTGGTCCCAACCAGTCAATCAATTTGGGACTGAAAAAATAACCTTTGCCATTTTCTTTGTAACGACGTAGACCAAGGCAGTTAACTAATTGAGTATTCACCTTGAAGTCTTTTCCGTCCGTTTCTATTAAGCGTGAAAAATCAAAACGGTTGGGGTCGCCATAGGGCGCCATGCCCATCACTTTAAACTCGCCATCGAGCATTTCAAAGCCTAAAAACTCGGTCAACGCGCCGTACACACCGCCTAAAGAATCGGGGTCGTAAAACTCTTTTATCTTATGAATTTTTCCATTTTCACCGTAACCGAAAAAGGTCGTCGCGTATTCGCCTTTACCGTCGATACCCAAAATCGCCGTTTTTTCTTTAAAACCGCTCAAGTGGTAAGCGCTACTGGCATGGGCTAAGTGATGTTCAACCGGTACGAACTTAACCCGTTGGGAGTCAATACCTAAGTCATCGAGCATTTTCATCACGCTTTTAAAGTTACGTTCGTAGCGACGATTGCCGTTAAACAAGGCCATTAACGCCCTGTCTGGCGCGTACCAATGGCGCTTTGCGTAATGCCAACGAGCGGGGCTGGATAAACCTATCTCGGCATAGGGAAACGCCACCACATCAATCTCACTCGGCTTGATTCCCGCATACTCTAAGCAAAATTTGGTCGATTCATATGGGAATTTTCCTTTAGCGTGTTTATCACGCAGGAAACGTTCTTCCTCTGCCGCTGCTACTAACTTTCCATCGATAAACAATGCCGCCGATGCGTCATGATTAACAGCGCCCGATAAGCCTAAAACTTTCATATTCAATCCGTATTTTTTATTGACCACCGAGGCCTTTATGACATGACATTTTACTCAATTTTCTAATCCTTCGCTGAGGTATTAAAAGTCGTTAACTCTGCATTTGTCCGAGTATTTAATTTAAAACAAAAACGTTCCTTAAGTTTCTTTTAATTTAAGCAGTTTACATTAGCCCATATTGAAAATTAGAGTCCTCGCCTAAACATGTCTAAATCTTTTACCCTTAGCCGCAGTCGGTTTAATTTATTACTTATCATGCTGACGTTAGTTTGCGGCTATTTTATGCTGACACGCCTGGCGTTATTGGGCTTTTCATTTTCACAGGTCGAGCTGAATTTAAAAGAATTTATTTCTTTTAATATAATTGGCTTTATTTACGATATTGCCTTCTTTGCATACGCCGCAATTCCTTTTGTCATCTATTGTCTACTGCTGCCCAACCGTTGGTGGACAAGTCGTATTAATAAAGCATTGGTGCATGGCGTTACTTTTCTAGTGTTATACGGCATGGGGTTCGTTGCCGTTGCCGAGTGGCTTTTCTGGAATGAATTTAATGTCCGTTTTAATTTTATTGCCGTTGATTACTTGGTTTATCGACGCGAAGTCACCAATAATATTATTGAGTCATACCCTTTATTCAGCATACTCACGATTATTCTCTTTGTTAGCGTTAGTCTTTACTACTTTATACTCAGACCTAAAATCAACCGGGCATTAGCACAAACAGAACCTTTTTCGACAAGAGTTAGCCTAAGCGCTGGTATTTTATTGTTGCCTCTTATTTCGCTTTTTACCTTAGGCCAGGACTTACACTCTTTTTCCGCTAACAGTTATTCAAATGAACTAGCGAGCAATGGGCCCTACCAGTTTTTTGCCGCTTTCAGAAATAATGATCTGGATTACAACACGTTTTATAAAACTCTGCCTGATAACGAGATATCCAGCCTATTGAAAGAAAAAATTATATCCGCAAACGAAACCTACCGCTCGCCACAGCTAGCCTATTCTATCGAACGAAGAGTGGAGTCAAAAGGTCAACAGAAACACTTGAATGTTGTACTTATAATGGTTGAAAGTCTCTCAGCTGACTACTTGGGCAGCTTTGGCAATCAGGAACATCTGACGCCTAACCTCGACAAGTTAGCCGAAGAATCGCTTTTCTTCGAGCAATTATATGCCACAGGAACTCGCACCACACGGGGTTTAGAAGCGGTGACACTGTCCATCCCACCAACACCGGGCCGCTCTATTGTTAAACGTATTGGCCGAGAGACGGGCATGTGGTCTCTCGGTAACGTGCTAAAAGAGAAAGGCTATAACACTCAGTTTATTTATGGCGGCGATGGTTATTTCGACAATATGAACACTTTCTTTGCTGGCAATGGCTACGGCATTATAGATAAATCCGATATCCCCGAGGATCAGGTGTTATTTTCAAATGCTTGGGGCGTTTCAGATGAAGATCTGTTTACAGCCACATTAAAAGCAGCCGATGATTCGGCCCAGCAGGATAAGCCTTTCTTTTTTCATTTAATGACGACATCCAACCACCGCCCGTACACCTACCCAGAGGACCGCATTGATATACCGTCCGGAACGGGGCGCAATGGAGCGGTCAAATATACCGACTGGGCCATTGGCGATTTTCTCAAAAAAGCTAAAAATAAACCGTGGTTCGATGAAACGATCTTTATCGTTGTGGCTGATCATTGCGCTGGAAGCGCTGGTAAAACCGCATTACCGATAGAAAAATACCATATTCCAATGTTTATCTACGCCCCGTCGCAGCTATCGGCGAAAAAAATTACCACGCTGGCGAGCCAAATCGACCTCGCCCCCACCTTGCTTGGGCTCTTGAATATGAGTTACGACTCTTATGCCTTCGGCAGAGATATCTTTTCTATTCAGCCAGAAGAAGGGCGGGCGCTGATAGGTAACTATCAGCACTTGGGGCTATATTATGACGAAAAATTATCCATTCTTAGTCCCACAAAAAAAATGTCCACACAATTCTATGAAGAGACAAGGGCTACGCGTAAGGAGCCATTAGAGGTGCCTGACGAGCATATGACATTAAATATTGCTTACTATCAAGCTGCCAGTCATATCTATCAAAAGAAAATGAATAATTGGCAGAATATGAGGTTGAATCGTGCTGATTGATAGTAAGTTTTACTACACACATCTGTTTTTCCCTTTACTTATATTTATTTATTTAGCCGGCCTACTGGAAGTAACCCGGGCAGATTTAATATTAGCCGATTGGCTCTTTAGGCTTGAAGGAAATAACTGGATCTTACGCGATAACTTTTGGTTTTCTGATGTTTTTCATTCCGGAGGCCAGACGTTCTTCTATCTCGTTGTCGGCCTATTAATCGCTGCCCTTTTTGCCAGTTATCGAATCAATTCCATACGCCCATACCGTAGAGCGCTGCTTTATCTCGCCCTTGCAGTGCCAGTTTCAGTCGCTCTATTCACTAACGGATTGAAGCACTTTACCCACGTTGACTGCCCATGGGACCTGGTTCGTTATGGTGGCGATAAACCTTTTTTAGATTTATTCGCTCAACACCCTGGTAATTATTCCTTTGGCAGCTGTTTTCCAGCGGGGCATTCCAGTATTGGATATTCCCTATTGTCGCTGTATTTCTTTTTTCTCGTGGTCGCTCCTCGATGGAGGTTTTATGGTCTCGCCTGTGGAATTATTATGGGAATTTTTTTTGGAGTCAGCCAGCAACTTCGTGGCGCGCATTTTATTTCCCATGATTTATGGACAGCCGCCGCCTGTTGGTTCATTAGTTTAGGCTGGTATTTATTCTTGTTTAGAGAAACCTTCGTGAGAAGCAGCTCAATTCAAGAAATACGCCATTAATGGTTTCTTTAAACCTGATAGTCATTAAACCTAATGCTGAATCTAATGTCGACGCGTGAAACCAATTTGATGTACAAGCTTAAGCAACTAAAAAATAAACGTCCGCTCGTGGCAGACCTTGGTTTCATATCCGGTTATATCTTACTGTTCTTAATTATGTCGGCGATCCTTCGCGGATTAATGCTGTACCGGAATTTCGAACTGACCACGAGCATCCCTTTCACCGATATTTTTCGAGCTTTCTTGGTGGGCATTCGCTTTGATCTGGTCATAGGCACAGCAACCGCCGTTCCGTTGGTTTTTACCCTACTTTTTGCTAAGGGTTTAAACACTCGAAAATTCGCTATTGTTTGGCTCGGCGTCATAGTATCATTCATCGTTTTTGCTGGCATCGTTGATCTTGATTTCTATCACCAGTTCCACGTTCGTCTCAACAGTCTTGCCTTCCAGTATTTAAATGAAGACCCTGCAACCGTTAGCAGTATGATCTGGAACGGTTTTCCTGTGATCTATTATCTACTGTTATGGGCCTTTATTTGTGTGCTGTATATTAGTGGATTACGTTGGCTTAACGCGATAACAGAACCCGAAGTACGGAACACAGCCCCGATATTCATCAGGCTCATTGTTTTTATCCTTGTTTTCTTTTTATTTGCTTTAGGTGCAAGGGGAACCCTAAGATCCGGTCCGCCATTACGTTGGGGCGACGCTTTTCTAAGCCAGCATTTATTTAGCAACCACCTCGGGCTTAATAGTAGCTATACGTTCATTAAAGCCGCGATGGCCGCTAACGGGAAAAATATTGATAAGCGGTGGTTAGCTACCATGCCTGATCCGGTGGCATTGGCTATAAGCAGAAAACTTTTACTAGACGATCAGGACGAGTTAATTGAGCCTAATACCTTTCCCGTACTGCGTATTCACACGCCAGAAAAGAAACTTGAACGCACGCCTAAAAATGTTGTATTTATCATTATGGAGAGTTTTTCTGCAGAATTTGTCGGCGCATTAGGCCATGCAGGAGACATCACCCCCGAGTTTGATAAGCTAACCAAAGAAGGCCTGCTCTTTGATAATTTTTTCTCCAATGGCACCCATACGCATCAGGGAATGTTCGCCACCGGCGCCTGTTTTCCAAACCTTCCTGGGCATGAGTATTTAATGCAGCAAGCCGAAGGTCAACACGCTTTTTCCGGCTTACCAGCTGTTCTTAAACCGCGCAAATTTAATGATGCCTACGTCTACAACGGTGAATTTTCGTGGGACAACCAAAAAGGTTTTTTTAGAAACCAGGGCATGACCCACTTTATCGGCCGCGATGAATATAAAAACCCAATATTTAGCGACTCAACCTGGGGAGTGTCTGATGAAGATATGTTTAATCGATCCGTTCAGGAGCTATCTTCTTTACCAAGTGAACGACCCTTTTATGCCATTCTACAAACGCTCTCTAATCACATGCCTTATGCATTGCCTGACAAGCTGCCTATCGAGCCTGTGCTCGGATTTGGCGAACTCGACGAGCATTTAACGGCACAACGTTATTCCGACTGGGCCCTGGGTCAATTTTTTAAGCAGGCGAAAAAAACCAATTGGTATGAACAAACGGTTTTCGTTATCGTTGGCGATCACGGGTTTGGAATTAATCGTCAACTATCTGAAATTGATCTTTTACGATTCCACGTCCCTATGCTTATTATCGCTCCCGGTATTCAGCAAGCTTATGGACGTCGACATCATACGGTCGGCACACAAGTTGATATCGTACCGACTCTCGTTAGCTTATTAGGTAAGCCCTTTAAACACCAATGCTGGGGCAGAGACCTGCTTTCATTACATAATGATGACAGTGGTTTTGGCTTTATCAAACCCTCCGGCAGCGACCAAACCGTCGCTTTTATTAAGGGCGATAATATCCTGATCAAACGTCCGCACGAAAGCGCTATTCTCGGTCAATACAGCTTTTATCCAAAAGAAACCTACCAGATATCGAACGATAAAACACTGCAGAAAAGCATGCAAGACTCACTAAATGCCTACGTACAGAGCAGTATGAAAGCGTTACTGGAAAACAAAACTGGCTTAGGCAAAAAAGATTAACCTTTTATTGTAATTATTAAGTTTACGTTAAGATCCACCGCCTAAGATAAAAGCCCTTTACTAAACTTACCCCCTTAATGAAAGCATGTAATCAGTGGACGGCTCTGGCAAAACTTTATTTTTATTTTTTTCTGTTTTCAGGACCCTACCAAATTGCCATCTACGCCGCTGGCATGTCAAATACGACTGGCATCAGGGACGCTGTTTTAGTCTCTACGCTATGGTTGATACCCGTTTTAATCTGGCCCAAACGCACCCGAACAATAGCCGCTGTCATTGGAGCTCTGCTATGGTCTGCTTCAATAGTGAGCTGGAGTTATTTTTATGTTTTCGGGCAGGATTTCTCCCAAAGCGTACTTTTTATTATTTTCGAATCGAATTTAGCTGAAAGTAACGAATTTATCGAGTCATATATTACACCGACCATCATCGGGCTTCTGTTTATTTATGCGTGTGTTGCTTACGCATTTTGGCGCCAGCTAGAACCTGTTTACTTATCACACCGCTTTGGCAAAGCCGCATCAATTGCCATCTTTAGTTTTATTTTTAGTTGGCCACTGATAAATCCTCTGGCGGTACAGGGTGCCAGTTGGGACTCTTCTATTAAAAAATTACAGGATCGCATTGAACCGGCTTCTCCGTGGAATATTGTCGCTGGCTATTTCAAGTATATAAAAGTCCGCGATGAGATGGAAAAACAACTAGCCAACAACAGCCAAATACCACCGTTAAAGGAACTAACAGATGCTAATGCCAATAAAGAGTCGACGATGGTTCTCGTTATAGGCGAATCGACCAACGCGCAGCGCATGAGCCTGTACGGTTACTCTCGAAAAACCACGCCTTTATTGGATAGTATGCGTAATGAACTTATTGCATTTAATAACGTAATAAGTCCAAGGCCCTACACCATAGAAGCACTGCAGCAAGTATTAACATTTGCCGACCAACAAAACCCGGATGCCTATTTAAAACGTCCTACCATAATGAATATGATGCGGCAGGCCGGTTATAAATCTTTCTGGATTACCAATCAGCAAACCCAGACCAAACGAAATACGATGCTGCTAACTTTTTCTCAGCAAACCGACGAACAAACTTATTTAAATAACAACCGCGTTCAAAATTCAAGCCAATTTGATGAAGCCGTTTTGAAGCCGTTTGAAGAAGCACTCGACGATACTTCAAAACATAAATTCATTATTGTTCATCTCATCGGCACCCATCGTAGCTATAACTACCGTTATCCCGAAAAATTTAATCATTTTAAGAATCGTGTTGGCATACCTAATTGGGTTCCAGACGATCGCGTCGATGAATACAACTCCTACGATAATGCCGTTTTATATAATGACTTAATTGTTAGCAGCTTAATCAAGCAATTAAAAAAGAAGGCGTCTAATAGCGCTTTAGTTTATTTCTCAGATCATGGCGAAGAAGTGTTTGATACAAAAGGAGACTTATTCACCGGAAGAAATGAAGCCAAACCCACCGTTGCTATGTACACAGTTCCTTTTATTGCATGGTTATCGCCTTCCTGGCAGGTACAAAAAATATGAGTCCGTTTCTAAATAGGCCCTACCTTAACTCAGATTTTATCTATAGTTGGGCAGAGCTGGCCGGCGTAAACTTCCAAACGTATGATCCAACTCGTAGTATATTTAATTCGAAATTTATCGCGCGAAAAAGGTTTATTGGAAACCCATTCATGCCAAAAACCACGATAGACTTTGATACACTGTTACACTGTTACACAGTAAACAGAAAAACTTACCCGTAATCGCGCAAAAATAATACAAGAGGTAGAATCAATGGCTGGGCAAAATTTGAAGGGTATTGCACGACTCACCGCTGCATGGAAAAACTCGGTGGCCGGTTTAAAAGCCTGCTGGATACACGAAGAAGCCTTCAGGCAGGAAGTTGTTATTTCTTTCATTGGCATTCCATTGGGCCTATACCTGGGAGAAACGGCCATTGAACGCATTTTGTTGATAGGCAGTTTATTACTGCTTATGATTATTGAGCTATTAAATTCTGCTGTTGAAGCCGCCATAGACCGTATTGGATTGGAACATCATGAACTGTCTGGTAGAGCAAAAGACATTGCGTCTGCTGCGGTATTGCTTGGTGTCGTCTTGACTGCCATGACCTGGTTATTGATCTTACTCTAGCCAACTAATAGTTATAAATACGTTGATAGCCTCTAGTTTTTGGATTTTCTTTTAACCTTAGCAATAATTTTTCGTAATAATTTTTTTGACTGGCTGGTGAGCTTCTTTTCCTCGCGATAGATGTGAAAAAACCGCAGTTGATCTTTAGCCCCCCACTGTTCCGCATGCCGGTGCAAGGTGCATAAATCGCGAAACTCAGCACGTTCCTTAAAAAACACTTCCTTCGCCTTTTCCAGATCAATAACGCGCAAATCTATTTCGCCATTAGCCAGTGGTTTTGCAAAAATATGTTTTAGGTAAAAACAATTATGTTGCAACTTACTTTTATGCATCGTCCGCATTAAAGATGCCAGCTTTTTAAAAAGCCTGTATTTTTGTTTCATCGTTGATACGAAAAAACCACTCGGTTGATACTCTTCCGATGTCAATGGACTATAACCTTCCAATTCTTTGGTCATAAGAATGGCGCACTGGTGCCCTTCCTCCTCCCATTGTTCAAATGCTATGAGCTCTAGCGATGGGATATGGTTTTTTTCAAAAGATCTAATTTTTTCGAACTCTCGAGCAAACGTTGGAAGACCTTTAATTGGATGCCGCAACGTTCTACTTACATGATCTTCCTGACGCTTAAGGAACACTCCTACTTTATTACCATCAGGAAGATTCAATTCAATCCTGGACACACCACTCCAACCACCGCGTCTACGATTAGGCTCTTCAAACCATTCGGCCTGTAACGCCCAAATTTTTTTATGGTCATCTAAGTTATTTAAAACAAGAATATCCCGCCATTTTTCAGAACACCACTTATTCACTCACCGCCCCATTTATGTCGTTCACATGATTTAACGTTTAAACAAAACTCAGGTACGGCTTATTTAACCTTCAACACATACGTTCGCCACATCGCATAATAGGGAATGAAATCCAGTCCTTTTATAATTTCCATGCCCGCCTCCTGAACTTCAGACTCAAAGGTCTTCACTGGGACCACAAAGCGGTTTTGATAATTTCCCTTTTTTCGCCTTGCTTCAAGTTTATTTCGCCGAATCGCCTTAAAGTTTCCATCAACCCACAAGGAAACAATCACTGTCTTCGATGCAACTCGCGCCAATTCTTTCAATATTTTAACTCTGTCCTCGTGCTCTCCAATATGGTGTAGCAGGCGGATACAAAAAATATTTTCTACGAAATCATCCGCTACCGGCAAATCAAATGCAGAGCCCTGAAATGTTTCAAATCGTGATGCTATTTCAGTAGGTCGATGCTTTAAAGCCGTATTAATCATGTCCTGACTATTATCAGACGCATAAAGTTTTCTTGATGGGTCTTCAGCAAGTAATTCCCAAAATCTACCGGTGCCGCAAGGCATATCTAATATGCTAGAAGGATTACCCGCTAATTTCAAAGCTTTGACACAAATTCTGTGGTCTAAGGCATTACTCATTCTTCGCCAAAATCCATCGTCATGTTTTTCAAAGTAGCTTTTAGCGTGCTCTTCGTCATACTTTTCTGAAAACTCATACTGTGGAACTTGTTTATCTGTTTTACTCATTTTTTGACCCTATTAATGAAAATGTCATATTGAGCTATGCTCATTAAAATACTATTAAAACGGAGAAAATCATTCATCCAGATTAATCTTTTACTGGCTTACTATGCAATTGCATGGCTTTGCTTTTGATTGCGCGCCAAAAGCTGGCTTTTTGTTGTATACCCTCACGTAATCCATCAGCGGAATAAACCTTTATAAATCGGTAAAGATCACGTTGTGATAAACCAATATCCATAGCCGAAAAATATAACGCGGCTAAATCTTTAGCTCGCCATCTTTGCGGTGTTTTAGAACGGATTTGTACGCGGTGCAAATCAATCAGATATAACTGCAAATCGTTGACGTTAACATTATCCTTCAATTCACTTTCTTTTAACAGGAAATGACAAAGATACAGATCACGATGATTTATGCCTCGTTGATGTAGTTGACGGACAATGGTCGCTACACGATAAATCAGAGCGCGTTTTAATTTTAACGATGGTTTCTTAGTTTCCCAGTCGATGCAAAAATCTTCCAGGCTAATCGACGGTTCAAGCGACTCGGTAATAACAAAAGACTCTAATTCGGCCACGTTTTTTCCGCGTTGACCGTACGCCGCTAAGGTCATAGTTTTAATGCCTAGCTTAGTTAATACGTTAATGGCCTCATATTCATTGCTCGCACCTAATACTGGCAAACGTCCTTGCACGAGGTTTTTTATAATCTCAACCCAGCCGACACCGTGATGAATTTTTGCAAAATATTCCTTATCGTTAACGCTGAACTTAAACGTTTTACGACGTGCAACCTGTCTATAGACCTCACCATCCAGAGACATCAGCCCATCAAAATCAGGTTCGCTTCCCCAGTTTTGTTTGAAGCTTTCAGACACCTCAATCGGCATTTATCTTATTCCTTGCAACGCGTTCAATGGCTTCTACCGCTTTTTCAGGCATGCTGTATATATCTTCATTATCAGCAAACTCGAGCGCATTTTTAGACCAAACGTCCCTAGCCGTGCTCGATAACATCTCGGCGAGCCGTTCATTCAATACATCTTGCTGGAAGGGCGATGCTATGACGAAACCCGTTTCAGCTTGCGACACGTATTTCGCATAACCACAAACATCCGTCACCAATACTGGTAACCCCGCCACCATAGCCTCCAGGATGACCGTCCCCGTATTTTCTTTGCGTGCGGGGTGTAATAGTAAATCAGCAGCCAACAGGAAATCAGGCACATCATTCCGCCCGCCCATAAAGTGGCATTGGCTGGCCACTCCATGTTGTTCTGCCAAGCGTTTATATGATTTGAGATCATCCTCACCAACTACTATTAAATGTGTTTTGACAAGCATGTCCCTGTCTAAAGACGATAGAGCAATAATCGCCCTATCCACCCCTTTTGTTTTAAACCCCGTCCCTACCATCAAAACAACCAGATCATCCGCTTCCAGCTTCAAGGCCTGGCGAAACTGTGTTCTTTTCTCTGCTGCATCATTCGATTTACGGCGATCAGGATCGATACCTGGTGGTAACATCACTAACCGTTGATCGCCTGTTTGATAATGCTTTTTAAATAAAGCCGTCTGAACATCAGAGATCATCAGGCACACCGTTTTGCTATTTTGACCAAATACAGCTTCTTCAATTCCTGCATAAAGTCGGTAACGAGGGTTTAATTTAGTCAAGAAGTTCGACTCTTGAAACCTGTCTACATAGCAAGGATCCGCGGCGTAATACACATCCAAACCGGGCATTTTATTAAAACCAATGACGGCATCATACTGCTCGCTGCGCATCCGTTGATTTAATTGGTTGTGAAAACTAGCTACTTTCGAATGATTACTCCAACCCTTGCACGACAGTACATGCACGTTATATTCAGGCACTAGATCACCCTGCCATTCCATAACGTACACATCAACGCTGTGACCTTTTTCTAGGCATATATTAGCAATTCGACTAAAATCGCGCGCCAATCCTCCATAGGGAAAATACTTATATAGAACGAATGCTAAATGCATGAATTGGTCAGTTTATGTTAATAAAATTATTTTACCTTTATTCTGCCGACCTATGGCTTAACAATGCGTTAAAATAATTAATTCTTAAACAAAAAAAACTGAAGTGTGAGTAAAAAAAACAACCCTATTATCGACAAATCAGCGACTAACTACGCCATCTATTCTAGATTGCTTGAATACGTCGTTGTTTATTGGCGACCTTTTGCCATCAGCCTGTTCGGTTATTTGATTTTCGCGGCAGCGCAGCCTGCACTGGCTGCTCTAATGGGACAGTTAGTAGATTCCCTGCAGGCAGGAAAAGCTCAGACCATTTACTGGATTCCACTCGCCACCGTCATTATTGTGTTCTTCCGTGGTATTGGTTCGTTTTTAGGCGGTTACTACATTGCAAAAGTAGCCAACAATGTGGTGCATACATTACGTTGTGAAATTTTCGATAAGTACACCACGTTGCCGAATGATTATTTTGACAATCAAAACTCCGGCCACCTGTTATCGCGCGTCACCTACAACGTTCAACAGGTTACTTCTGCCGCAACCGATGCCATAAAGGTAGTTATACGCGAAGGACTTACCGTTATAGGTCTGTTGGGCTATTTAATTTATGTAAACTGGAAACTGTCCTTAATTTTCATTGTGATAGCGCCGTTTATAGGCCTACTCGTTAACTACGCAGGCAAGCGTTTCAAAGCCATCAGTAAACGCATCCAAACATCAATGGGGGACATCACCCACGTGACTTCTGAATTGGTTAATAACTATCGTGTTGTGCGCAGTTTTGGTGGCGAACAATATGAAAAAGAACGTTTTAAAAAAGCCAGTTTTTCTAACTTAAGACAAGCCATGAAAATGGTTCAAACGGGTGCCATTAATACCCCCGTATTACAACTTATTGTCGCCTCGGCCCTGGCACTAATGATCTACTTAGCCCTATTGCTAATGACTGATGCTTCCCCGGGTGACTTCGTCGCCTATATTACCGCAGCAGGGCTTATGCCCAAATCAATAAGGCAGCTTAGTGAAATTAATGCCAACATTCAAAAAGGCATCGCTGGCGCAGAAAGCATATTTGAAATACTCGACGTAAAGCCTGAAAAAGATAGTGGCGAGTATGAGATTGAACGAGTAAAAGGCCATATTGAAATAAAAAACATGAGCTTCACTTACCCGGCAGTAGAAGAACCCGTATTAAAAAATATAAACCTTAATATCAAACCAGGCATGATGGTTGCTCTGGTCGGTAAGTCGGGCAGTGGCAAAACGACGCTAGCCAATTTGATCCCACGTTTTTACCAGCACCAACAAGGTGATATTTTATTAGATGGCGTAGACGTAAACGACTACACGCTTAAAAACTTAAGGCAGCACATTTCGCTGGTCACGCAAAACATCACCTTATTCAACGACACCATCGCTAACAATATCGCCTACGGTGCTCTAAGAGAAACGCCTTTAGATGAAATAAAAAAAGCCGCTAGAGATGCCAATGCGGAAGAATTCATCGAGCAACTCCCAGATGGCTGGAACACGCTAGTCGGAGAAAATGGCGTTAAACTGTCTGGTGGACAGCGACAAAGGATCGCCATCGCCAGGGCACTGTTAAAAAATGCGCCTATTTTAATATTTGATGAAGCGACATCAGCACTTGATACAGAATCTGAGAAGCTAATTCAGCAAGCCATGGATGCCCTAACTCATAACACCACGACGTTAGTTATTGCCCATAGGTTATCGACCATTCAAAATGCTGACCTGATTCTTGTGATGGACAAAGGAAAAATTATCGAACAAGGCTCTCATAAAACCTTAATTATGAACAACAGTTCATACAAAAAACTTTTAAATAATCAGGTCGCTCCCACATAAAATTATTGTGGAAATCTTCTCTTGGTTTTGTCTTCCTTATTCGATCTTGTTTTGCTATGCAAATAAAGTTTTATTCCGCCAAAGACGCTGCAGAATATTTATGCATGGGATAGTTGAATTTATTCACTCTGTAATCCACCTGAAAATCACAGGATTTTTGAGTATTAGATAGCCTTACAAGAAAGGACACGTGTAAGTTTACTCATCCACATTTCTACTCAGGTAATCATCTATCTTATTCCCAAGCCCTATAAGGTCAAAAGCCAATGCTTTTGAACGAGCTTTCTCCAAGTATTTATCAACATTACTGGAGGTTAAGAAACTTTTATTATTTGCAATATCATTAAGCATTAAGTCATTGACCCACTCGTGATAATGGACTGTATCCTTATAATTAGAAATATCATCTAGAAAACCTTGGTTTTCATAACCATAAACAGACAGGTTGTTTAACTTAGTAGCCGTTTTTGCAAGATATCGCACAATAGCTTCATGAACCTTTGCATCCGTCGTTAATAATTGATGCCATTGAGCATACTGAATGCGGGAATATGGCGGAAAAATAAAATGGAATTGAATTGTAGGGTTCGCACGCACATAGGAAATAAGGTTCTCTTCAATATATTGAATTGCATTATCTTTTTTTGAATTTAACGCAGATTCATTTATAAGACCAGATTCACCCATCTGTACTCGTTTTGCTGCTACAGATATTGCGGTAAAGGCGGCTTTTATTTGGGATGAGTTTTTGCCGGAAAACCAATTGTCTAACCCACCAAATCGAGAATAATGCTCTTTTTTTCCAATCCAGCTATTAGGCCTATCAGCAGTTTTCTTTTGGCCAACACATTTTTCTGACTCTGACCAGATCAACACACACAGAATATACTTGGGTTGAAGGTAAAACCTTAATCTATAAGGGCTATCGCTATATATAAACGAAAAAGGAGTTGCCTGGTATTTAGAGGCCTTTAGTCTTGGCTCTAGGTAATGACTATCTAGTGAATAGATAATTCTTTTAGCCCCTTTTTCTAAGGCATAAGCTAATGTAAATCTTCTTTCAAAATAATTACTACCGCTTATTGAAATATTCGCAAAATTACCGCCGATGATGTTGCTAGCACGATCAGCTGAGGTGTTTTCTAACACGCTTGTGCCAAGTATGTATGAATCATAATTCATGCTATGTATTATTCCGGCTGCTTGTGAACGCATATCATTAGCTAAGGTCACTTCACGATTAATCGGTTTGTGAAACAGCATCAGAGGGTCGTAAACATAAAGAGCCATAGCAAATATCATGGGAATAACGAACGCAGATAGAAAATATTTTAGAATCCATTTTGTATATTTTGGGGCCTGCACGTAATTAATCCTTTTCATAATAGTTAAAAGTTAAAATACAGAAAATCAGACACTTCATGAAACGACATATAAACCAAGCTTATTGAGAGAAGCATGCCGTAAGCAAAAGACGTTCTATTATTAATCTTAAAGCGATTCATCTGCTCGACTGAGTTCCTAAAGAATAAACTTAAACAGAACCCCATTAATACCCAATTTAATACTTTTGAACCATCACCAATGTGTTCTGTTATCACACCAAAAGAAATGTTCTCGTATGATGACAAAAAAGATAAGTATTTTTCGTGTTTTTCAGTAAAGACTAAACCTGACATCCCCGCCATACCTTTAAGTACTTTAAGCGCATCTTGCCACTCGTTTGCCCTAAAAAAAACCCAAGCAATATTGATGAAATTGAAAGTGACGAGCCAAGCCAGCCAAGACCATATTTTTATGCCTAAGATGCTCCATAACCGATGAGTAACTAATGCTAGCCCATGCAGTACACCCCAAAAAACAAACGTCCAGCCAGCTCCGTGCCAAAGGCCACCAAGTACGAAAGTTGCTATTAAATTAGAGTAAATTCGGATGCTGCTTCGTTTATTACCGCCTAATGGAATATAAATATAATCTCTTAGAAAGCGACTGAGTGTCATATGCCATCGACGCCAAAAATCTTGAATGTTAAATGCCTTATAAGGACTATTAAAGTTTATCGGAATCTTGATGTTAAACAGTAAAGCTAAACCAATGGCCATATCGGCATAACCACTAAAATCAAAATAAAGCTGAAACGTATATGAGAGACTGGTTGCCCATGCTTCAAATAGATTTAGTGTTGTAGCGTCATCAAACCCAGTATTTGCCCATACTGAAAATGAATCAGCAATCACCACCTTTTTAAACAGCCCAATAGAAAAGATGAATAGCCCAAGTATAATATTTTTGTAATTAATTAGCTTTGCTCGCCTATTGGCAAACTGAGGCATCATTTCTTTATGGTGTACTATCGGCCCAGCTATCAATTGAGGGAAAAAGGTAACGAAAATGGCATAATTTAAAAAGTCATACTCATTGGTTTCCCTACGATAGCTATCGACTAAATAGGCTATTTGCTGGAAAGTAAAAAATGAAATGGCTAAGGGAAGAGCTATATTTAGAAGCGGTATACCGGCGTTTAGTGTGTAATTAATATTTTCGATTAGAAAATCGGTGTATTTAAAATAACCAAGTAAACCAAGGTTTGAAGTAACACCAATGATCAAAATACTTTTTCTTGAAATTTTCTTATGCTTCCTGGGAGGGCAAGAATTTTCAGCAGTTTTTGTTAAAGTACGACCTATAACGTAATTAAAAAGCATTGATGATAAAATTAGCGGCAAGTAAGCAATGTTCCACCAACTATAAAAAAACAGACTACTAAATACCAAAAAAGCTTTACTTGCTTCCGTTAATCTTTTTTTGTTGAGAAAAAAATAAATAAAAAAGGTGACAGGTAAGAAAATGAAAATAAACTCATAACTATTGAACAACATCGCGCAACACCCTTTTCTACGATTTAAATAACTATATTTACCCGTGTTATCAGTGAGTATTGATTCACTGTCACTCCATCGTTATTGTATCAATTTACTTTATTACTTAGAAAATAATCATGGGTTCAGACTGAACACTCCAATTAAATGGACAGATTAATTTAAAGGTATTAACCCATTCATATTCATCTGGACTGATATAGCCCAGATACGTGTCTCTTCGTTATCGATAGATGAACATCTGGATATCGAACAGGAAATGATGGTCGCGCTGCTCGGTAAAGCGGGAAGCAACAAACCCCCCTCTCATTTCGATTTACGCTGACAAGAGGAAGTAACTCCAAATCAATCCAAAGCAGTATTAAACAGCCCCGACTTTAAAAAACTCATAAAAGAGCAGCATTTGTTACAACTTGACAACGGCCTAACTTCAGCAAAATAACGCTTAAAAAAGATCCTTATACACTGTTACATATCTGATTTTTCACCCGACTACTCTGGTAACTACCATCAAAAAAACACTCCATTATCGAATCTTGCTGAGCAATTAATTTTGCTTAAATATTTATCCATATATTTCAACATGGCTCTTTACACGCTAATCAGGATACAATAAAAACATGACTTAACTTACGCCTAGACAAAGCTAACCAATGAAAAATAACTCTACAACCTGTCCAATCTGCAAATCTTTGTCTAATTATAACTTTTCAAGTCGTGACCTAATGTTTAATCATTATGAACGTTTCGACTATTTCAAGTGCACTAACTGCAACGCCGTATTTCAACACCCAATGCCCACAGATGATCAGATCAATAGTTTTTATCCAGAAAACTATTCAGTTTTCGACGAAAAATCACGGCTAAGAAAAATAAGCTCGTTAAAAAAAGCTATTTTATGGAAAAAAAACGCTTACAGTCATTTGCAGCCTAAATTAATATTCAATTACCTCGCCTCTATAGTCTCCCCTTTTTATTCACTTGATAAACCTGATTTTATCGAAAATGGTACTTTACTAGATGTGGGTTGCGGTAATGGGCGCTACCTATCGACTATGCAATCGTTGGGATGGACAGTACAAGGCGTCGAATTGAGCGAAAATGGCCTAAAGGTTTGCCAGGCAGCAGGTTTGAATGTGCATCATGGAGATTTAGCTTCTGCAAAATTTAATGCAGAAAGCTTTGATATTATTACTGTACGTCACGTTATCGAGCACATTCGAGATGTTCACTCTTTTATGGCTGAACTTTTTCGCATCTTAAAGCCTAATGGTAAATTAATAATTGAAACGCCTAATAGTGAGGCCTTGGGGAGAAATTACTTGGGAGCAAATTGGTTTGCCAACGAAGTCCCGCGACACTTGGTTTTATTTTCAATAGGTAATTTAACAACTTTAGCTTCGACCCATGGATTGAATCGAAATAGCTTTTGGCTCCACACTTCGCCTAAAATTTTACTAAACAGTATCGACTATATCATCGAGAATACAGGAAAGCCTTCGAACAAAAATAAATGGAAAAGGTTACTTGCCCGTTGTTATATTTGGGCGGCGCGTTATACAAAAAAAGGGGACATTATTCATTCGGTTTTCACCAAGTAACACCATGACTCAAACCGTTCTTTTTATTTCCAAGTCCCACAACTCGTCTTCCACTCGTTATCGAGCTCTACAATTTTTCCCTTATTTAAAATCACATGGGTTTAATCCAAAACATATTTCTGCTTCTGGTGGACTAGTTTCTATTCTAAAAACCCTTTGGTTTGCCAGGCAAGCTGACATCGTCATCGTTTTACGAAAAACGTTTCCTCTTATTATTACGTGGTTACTGCGCCTAGCATCCAAAAAAATGATATTTGACCTAGATGATGCAATTTTTTGTCGCAGTAATGGCTCTGCCTCAAAGACTCGAATGAAACGTTTTAAGGCTATAGTTTCTCGAAGCGAACACGTTTTTGCTGGTAATCAGTTTTTAGCTGAGCAATCATTGAAATTCAATTCTTCTGTTAGTTTTATTCCCACTTGTCTAGATGTTGAGAAATATAATGTACAGGTTAATAAATCCTCAGAGTGGGTTGATTTAGTATGGATTGGCAGTCAATCTACCTCAAAGTACTTATTCGACCTAATACCGCTTCTTGACGATATTGCCACTGTACACCCCTCATTACGTCTAAAAATAATCTCGGACTTCGATATACCTGCAGCAAAAATTCCAACGCTTGTCATTCCTTGGAGCGAAGACAGCGAAGCTTATGAACTAGCGTCTTCACACATAGGTATCGCACCGATGATTGAGAATGACTGGACGCGGGGAAAATGTGCATTAAAGGTATTACAATATATGGCGGCTGGTTTGCCCGTAATCTCTTCCAATGTTGGCGTTAACAGTGAAGCCATTACCTCCAATAAAACTGGTTTTTTAGTCGCCTCACAAGAAGAATGGAAAAACGCATTAAATACCCTGGTAGAAAACCCTAAATTAAGGCAATCCATGGGTTCTACGGCCCAAAAAGACATTATGCGTTACGACATAAAAGAAGTTTTTAACAAGATTTTAAAATTAATAAGTAATTGAATACAGTCGATCAAACAAGACAATTCGTCATAAGACGTAGAACAAACTCTTTAAAATAAGGATTTTCTTGCCACTTTAAAGGCCAACTGATTTGAAAGCGCTGAATATCTTTTTCGAACTGACGCGTGAACCCAGCATAACTCTGTCCCGTTTGCATACCATCTAAGTCAATAAAAATCGGACCTTCAGCTGGGCATAATATATTTTGCGCTTTTAAGTCGCCGTGACTTATGTGGCTGTTCTTTAAGAGCAAAAACAAGTCGCTTATTTTCTTTGCCCACGCTTTTTTATCATCTTCCTCAATTTGTTCATTTTCAAATATATCCCAAGCTTGAGGTGCCTCTATATACTCGGACAATAAATATGAACGACGTCTCATTGGGCCCCAACGCTCTTCAATTAACACATAGGATTTTGCCGTTGGAATACCTAGCATTTCCAGTATTAACCCATTTCTCCAGGAAACTGCTGCTCTTGACCACATAAAACCTCTAATCAAAGCGTGAACCGGTTTTTTAATATTGTAGCGTTTTAATACATAGGGCCGACCCGCTATTTCAACGCGCGCTACGGTCGCTGTATTGCCATTTTTTAATAAATGACCTTCACTGATTAAAGCATCTGGGTTTTGTAGCGCCCCGGCCATTTGCTCTGTATATAGCTCGCGTTTTGCTACCATGAATCGTGACTGATTTTTCTGGCAAATAAATGCCGTGCAATTTCTGAAAACTTTTTTATCGATAAATTTCTTTATCCGCCAGCGGCGCTGCTTAATTAAAAGTTGCTGCCACGCCGTTTGTTCTAAACCCTGCCAGAGTGACTGATCTATTAGTACTTTTTGTAAAACATTGTAAGCCATATGATCCAAAGCAACGGGTAGTTGTGCATATAACAACGCCATATTAGCCATCGCCTTGCGTTGCTCTAATGGGCCCGCTGTTAGCTGAATATCACCAGCATCAATAATGCTTATCCGTCTATTGCTTAGCAGGAAGTTATCGAGGTGCGGGTCTTTTATTTCGAAACCAGCCCGTTGACACTCCAGCACTAACTTAGTTAAATTAGTGAGAATGGATTCCATAAATTGCGCATCGCTATCAGCGTTAAAATAAGCTGACAATGCCGTCGCCTTATCGAGATACTTAATGATTAATACCCCACAATCAGCTTGTTCATCAACCTGCAACAGCGCTGGCGAACTAATACCTGCCTTTTCTAGCGCCTTTAACACTAATAGTTCTTTTGTCAGATAGCGTTTAAACCCTGCTCCATAAAAAAGCTTGGCAATAACCTGTTGACCCTGCCATTGCGCACGACAAGTTAATCGCCTGTTCGGCAAGAACCTCAAGTTTTCTTCCAGCAAAAGTCGCGTCTTATTAACAGTTAGCTCGAATTCAGCGTTAGCACTTTCCGCCCAATCTTCTACATCAATCTTATTAAACACGTTGCCTTTACTCATAGCATCAATGTTTGCAGTTCTTGCCATACCTTGGCAGCTGGTAATGCCTCATAACAAGCGGGCATTACTACTGAAGATTGTCGATATTGGCACTGCGCACTTAAGCAAGGCGAACAGGGGAAATCCGCTTGCAGGCTGGTATTATTTAGCCCCATCGTGCCGGTTAAGACGGCACTCGTGGAGCCATAAAGCGTGACCGCGGGCGTACTGCAAGCCGCCGTTAAATGCGCCAAGCCGCTATCCACACCAACCACACCTTTTGCGTACATTAAAACCGCAGTTAATTCTTTAATCGTTGAACGGGGTAGTACGTGTGCTTTATCTGAAGCGCTAGCAAGCGCACTGGCCCGTTCTTTTTCTGTTTCATTGCCCCAGGGTAAATACACGTGAAAGCCCTGCTTTACCACCAATAAAATCAACTCTCGCCAATACTCGTTTGGCCAATGTTTACTGGCCCAGGTTGTCGCGTGCAAAAATACTAGGTAGGGCGGGGTTAATGAACCTGAAATGGGCGCTTTTTCTTGCTTGAGCCCATAGGATAAGGCTTTATCCGGCAGGCTATAACCCAGGCTTTTAGCAAACAATTGCCTAACGCGGCTAATGGCGTGCTGGCCTTTCTCAACTTCTATTTTTTTCTGGTAAGCCAGGGCTGCCAATGGTTCGCGACAACTTGTTTTCGACAAACCATAGCGTTTACCTTTGGCAAACCGCGTAACAATCGCGCTTTTGATAAGACCCTGAGCGTCGATAACGGCATCATACCGTTCTTGCTGAATATTTTTAATACTGGCTCGAATAGCAGCACGATGCGCCCAAATATTTTGGCGCCACAAACGTATGGAAACGGGTATAACTCGATCCACATTCGGGTGCATACGGGGAATATCCTGAAAAGAATCTTCCACTACCCAGTCAAACGTAATATCGGGGATTGCATTAACAGCGTCGGTTAAGGCTGGCAATGTGTGTATCACATCACCTAGCGATGATGTTTTGATAATCAATACCTTCATAATATATCGACAGAAGGTCTGCTAGTTAATAAACACACATACAGTACACATCAGCTCTTAATTTTATTAGTATATCGGATTTTCATTTTAGCATTATTTAAGTTGCTGGTAGCTACTGCCACCCCTCACCCTAATAATATTCAAGCGCAAAAGGTTAAACTGTTCATAGGAAATTGAAATTTATACCTTTTACTTATAACTTCTGGTAGAAGTTTAAGTATTATAGGGCGAGGGAAACATTTGGGCACGGAAGGCCATTGATACTGCATAAAAAACACATGAAAAAAATAAGGATATTACAATTATTACCCACGGATGACCTGGGCGTTACCGACTTGGCGTATACGATAGCTGATGCGTTTAAAGATGAACCATTCGACATAACGACTGCCTTTTTTCACACAACTAAAGCACATCAGGGAAACACTCATTTTAAAGACTTTAACTTCCAGAAATCAGACACTGCTGGCCTTCGTTTAAAAGCCTCATGGACAGTGCTTAAATACTGCCGAAAAGAAAGATTTGACGTTGTTATAACCCATCGGTTCAAACCCCTTCACATGATGCTTTTAATCAACCTGTGCTTAAAAATACCCGTCTGTATTTCTGTTATTCACGGCTTTGGTGACTTTAAAAACCCGTCCAGACGATTTACATTAAACCGACTATGGAATAATAAATGGCATTTCGTCGGCGTCTCTGAATCCGTATCCAATTACCTCAAAAGAACGTTAAATCGCTTGCACTCCAACATCCATACCATCAATAACTGTATCGATGTTAATTCACTAACAACTTCGCTTCAAAGCAAACAACAAAGCAGAGAACTGTTGGGCCTTAAACAGGATGCCTTTGTTTTCGGAACGATAGGACGTTTGGTACCCCTTAAGGGGCACATTAATTTAATAAAAGCATTTGAAATCATCATCAAGGAACGTCCAGAGTGCCAACTTATTATTATTGGCGAAGGCCGAGAGCGACAAAATTTGGAAAACTATATTGCTGACCAAAGCCTTAAGGATCACGTCATATTGGCGGGTCATATTGAGGCTGCCTCAAAACGATTAAAAGCTTTTGATGTGTTCGTACTACCTTCGCTAAACGAGGGGTTTGGACTCGTTTTGCTAGAAGCTATGGTCGCAAAACTGCCTGTTATCGCAAGTAATACTGGAGGAATACCTCATGTTTTAGGAAAACTAGGCAGCCTAATTTCACCCATTGATAACCATCAGGCCATTGCCAGCACCATGCTAGAACACTTGGAGATGACCAGTGATGAACGAGAGATCATCGGTCAACAATTAAATAGACGACTGATTGAAAAATTTAATATTAGCGCCTTTCAAGACGCATATCGAGCACTCGTGTCATCAAACATAAAGTAATCATTCACAGCTAACGCTCCTTGCATATCTCCCTTATTGGGCAATAACCTATCACACTGCAGAGGCGTTACCATTAGCGACGCGATCTGCCGAACCACGCTTTATTTCCCAGTAAACTATTATCAAAGGCAACCAAAAAATAAGCCACATATCATCTGGGTTTGTTAACAAATCTTTGCCATCAAAGACTAAGGCTACGAGTCCAGCAATTAATCCCCAAACCATAAAAGACCTTGCCTTAAGCCCTTGTATAACGACATAAGCAATCACTCCGAGCAAGCCCAGTAACCCTGAGATTCCCGTCTTAATTAGCTGATCCAGGTAAATATTATGCGGGTGCTGAAAAACATTCCCATCGGTAATAGTAATCTTACTGTCAATTCCTAGGCCACAACCTAAAAGCACACCACAGTCCACCGCCTTTTGAAAAGCGCTCAGCCAAATATCTACACGGTAGGAAACGCCGCGATTCAGCAAATTACCATAATAATATGACGTCAGAATATAGCCCGCCAATATAATAAAAGTCAGTAAAAACAAAAGTTTCTTATGTTTTATTTGTACCGTAACAATAACTAGAAGAACTCCAAAACATAAGGCGACAAGGGCTGTACGCGCATTGTAAAAATAGATAAAAAACATCATTAAGCCTAATAACAAAATGGCCTTCCATCTTTCACCTTCATACAATAATTTATAAAAAACAGAAACACCATAAACCGCAATAATCACCGAAACAAAAATAGGGGAACCTAGTCTTAATATAGGGAACATGCGAGAGCTAAAGCTTCTACCTTGCCAACCATAATAAACCAGCATTGAAACAACGCTATAAATCACAACCATCCAGAAGATATACTCAATGAGTTTTTTAACAGCCACCTTTTGTGTCAATAAAACATAGTACGTTGCAGTAAGAAACACGAGTACATATAACGCGTGCCGCGCCTCTTTACCCACTTTTGCCCAATGGTCTATATCCACCTGTATCATCGATAATATAACCCAGCTGATAATGACCAACCCAATGGGTAATAAATCCGACACCAGTACCTTCTCCTTTAACAACAAAGGACTAGACAATAGAACGGGTAGCATAACGAGTAAATAAAAACCAATATTTGCAATTTTAGACGTTGGCATTGCAAACATCATAAACAGAAAGATCATCAGCCCGGCGGGTATAAAAGACGCACATAAGGCCTGGATTGAATTGCAGTTAAATTTTCCCATATTCCTTATTCAAATTCCTATCTATGATTTTGCAATACTTTTTTTAATGGAAAAACAACATATCCAATCTGGGCGATTTCTAAACAGCAATCCGCAGCGGCATAACTTAACCATCGCCAAGCAGTACTAAGACTTCATCCGGTAAAATTTTATTCAGACAATCCAGATGAACAAGTGGGCACTCGCGTTTAAAACACGGCGAACAAGCTAAACCCAAACTAATAACCTCGGCCTTTGGGTGCAGGGGTGGGGTGAAGTTAGGGTCGGATGAACCGTAAAGCGCTATCGTTTTAATATCTAACGCCGCTGCTACGTGCATTAGGCCCGAATCGTTACTGACCACAGCGTTACACAGCGACATTAAATCCAACGCTTCGGTTAGGCTGGTTTGTCCGGCAAAATCGCGGCACGCGTTACCGGCTAACTCATTAATAGTTGCCGTTACGGGCTGGTCTTTGGCCGAACCAAACAGGTACACCTGCCAACCTTTGGAGATTGCTTGCCTGGCGACGTCTGCGTAGTGTTGTTCTGGCCAGCGTTTGGCTGGGCCGTATTCTGCGCCAGGACACAGGCCTAGTACTTTATCTGTTAGCTCAGCGATGCCGAATGTGTTTTTAGCCTCATCAACGCTCGCTGGGTCTATCAGTAAGCGTGGTTGAGGAATATCCGGTAGTTGATCATCTGGCGCGTTAGCCAAGGCGACAAAACGTTGAACGGTTTTGCTTAAACGCTGTTTATCTAGTTTTCTAACGTCATTTAACAGCCCCCAGCGCGCTTCGCCGAAATAGCCAGTACGTTTAGGGATATTAGCAAAATATGGAACAAGCGCCGACTTCCAGGAATTGGGTAACAGGATGGCCTGATCGTATTGTTCACTGCGTAGTTTTTTACCGAGGGCTTTACGGCCTTTAAAATCAAATTGCCCATGACCTAGCGGCATAACGATCGCTTTACGCACTTCGGGCATGCGGTCTATTAACGCCAATGACCATTCTGGCGCGAGCACGTCTATTGTGCAGTGCGCGTGCCGCTGCTTTAAGGCCATAAACAGGCTTTGCGCCATCACCATATCGCCAACCCACGAGGGGCCAACGATAAGTATGCGATAACGGCTGTTCAAGCTAGTTTTAAACCTGCGTTAGCCAATCGCTACGCTCTGGCGAGCGTCCATGAACCGCGTCAAAATACAGCGTTTGTAGGCGTTCGGTAATGGGGCCTCTGCCACCACAACCGATAGTACGGCCATCCACTTCGCGGATAGGCGTTACCTCTGCTGCTGTGCCGGTAAAGAACGCTTCGTCTGCGACGTAGACTTCATCGCGGGTGATTCTTTTTTCGACGATTTCCAGGTCACACTCTTTCGCCAGTTCGAAAATGGTGTCGCGGGTAATGCCTTCCAGCGCTGAAGTCAGGTCTGGTGTATACAATTTGCCATGGCGGACGATAAAAATATTCTCGCCACTGCCTTCGGCTACAAAACCTTCGTGGTCTAACAGCATGGCTTCGTCATAACCGCAGGAAATAGCTTCTTGCAGCGCTAACATTGAGTTCATATAGTTGCCGTTGGCTTTGGCTTTACACATAACGCTATTAACGTGATTACGCACGTATGAAGAGGTGCGAATTCTAATGCCTTTTTCGATGCCGTCTTCGCCGAGGTATTTACCCCATTCCCAGGCGGCCACCATAACGTGAACCTTTAGCGCATCGGCACGGATGCCCATGCCTTCTGAGCCGTAAAAACACATCGGCCGTAGATAAGCCGATTGCAATTTATTTCTAGAAACCGCTTCGCGTTGAACCTGGTTCAGCGTTGCCTTATCAAAAGGTATTTTCATATTTAAGATATGCGCCGACCTAAATAAGCGGTCGGTGTGGTCTTGCAACCTAAAAATAGACGTACCAGCATCCGTTTTATAAGCGCGCGTTCCTTCGAACACGCCCATGCCATAATGCAAGGTATGCGTTAGCACATGGACTTTAGCTTCGCGCCAATCGACCCATTCGCCGTCCATCCAGATGACGCCATCTCTGTCATCCATTCCCATAATTAACTCCCCATTTATTGATGTAAAACCAGCTTGGTTTTAACGTTAGTTATTTAAAAATTTCATTCCATATCGAACCCACGCGTTTGATATGAAGATCGAGAAAACTGTTGTCGATCATCGTTGACTTCTCGGCCAGGGCGGCGTGATGAGAGGCTTCTCGATACGTTTTATAGGCTTCACTTAACTGTTGTTGCTGCGAATCAGATAAAAACCCAATGTTGTTCAGTTCGAGCAATAGACGAATGTTATCTGTGTACGTCAATAGTGCTTCATACCGGCACGCTTTGGCCAGTACGCCGAATTGTACAATAAACTCAATATCGACAATACCTCCATGACCATGTTTTAAGTCAAAACAACCCGCTTGCGACTTTAACAAGGCCACGCGCATCTTTTCTCGCATATCAATAATGTCTTTTTTTAGCGTGTCGATCTCACGTTCTTTGGATAGTACCTCAGCACGAATGCGATTAAATGCACCGCCTATTTGGTCGCAGCCCGCTATAAACCGCGCGCGAATTAAGGCCTGGTGTTCCCACGTCCAGGCCTGTGTTTTTTGATAGCTTGCAAACGCCGACTCACTGGTCACCAACAGGCCGGATTTTCCATTAGGCCGTAGTCGTAAGTCGATTTCGTACAGCGGCCCTGAGAAGGTTCGCGTCGTTAGCAGGGAGATTATTTTTCTTCCCAGACGAGTATAAAACTCGCCCAATGAAACGGATTCATCACCCACGGTCATTTCATCTGCGGGCGCATCCTGGTGGATAAAGACCAGATCGAGGTCTGAGCTAAAGCCTAATTCAATGCCGCCCAGCTTGCCGAAGCCGACCACGCCGAAGCCGCTAACGATTCTCGCGTCTGCCCCGCTGGGCGTTCCGTATGCCGCACAAACCGACTGCCAACTCAAGGCAAGGGTTTTTTCGACGATGACTTCTGCTATTTCGGTTAATTTATCGCTCACCACCATTAGCGCCATCACGCCGGTTAAATCGGCCGCCGCTACGCGCAACACGTTGACCTGTTTAAATAGCCGTAGCGCTTCCATTTGCCCTTCGACGTCATTTTCGTTTACTTCTGCTATCGCTATATCCAGCTCTGCCGCTAGCGCTGTTTTTGATACCACGCCGTATAAACTGGCCGGATCGATCAACTCGTCTAGCAAAATAGGCGATCGCGTTACCTGCGTGATGATCCAGGGGCTGAGTTTTGCTAGCCGAATTAACTGCTCGAAAACCAATTTATTTTCGACCAATAAAACTAGATACGCCGTGCGGTTACAAATTTTCTCCAGCATGGTTAAAAAATTTAATAGCGTCTGCTCCTGGGATTCTGTCAGCAATAGTGCGTCGATAAGCATGGGCATCAAGCGCTTAAGATACTCGCGTCCTTTTTCTTGCAGCTGCCTGACCGGGTAGCTATGGAAAAACTCTACGATATCTCGCGTCGCGCCTTCGCTTACGCTGGCGTTTTGAGATTGTAGGTAATGGCTTAGGCTCGCCTCATCCATATCCAGCCAATTCGATTCGTTCGCCTCTGGGTCTTTGGTCGAAAAATCTATCAACGAGGCAAAATAAGCGTGCACGCGCGTCATTACCTGCTGTGTTTGTTCTAGCAATGCGTTCCAGTTGTCCGCCCGCATCGCCAGCACCAGTCGCATCTGGTTTATTTCGTCCTGGGGTAATTCGTGCGTTTGCCTGTCTTCTATTTCCTGGATGCTGTTTTCTAATCGGCGTAAGTAACGATAATCTTCCGCCAATTCCTCTGCCGCTTTAGTTGGAATATGTCCTTTTTCGGCCAGTAAGCTTAAAATTGGCAGAATGCCGCGCGCCTGAAGGGATTTATCTCGCCCGCCACGAATCAGCTGGAAGGCCTGACCAATAAACTCAATTTCTCGAATACCACCGGGGCCTAGTTTGACGTTATTTTGTATGCCTTTTTGCTGTAATTGCGCTTCGATTTGCCGCTTCATCACGCGAATAGAGTCAAATATCCCATAGTCTAAATACCGTCGGTAGACGAAGGCACTCAGCATCGACTGGATACTCGCTTTATCGGCTTCTTCTCCAGTAATTAAGCGCGCCTTAACCATCGCATAACGTTCCCACTCGCGGGCGTGGCTTTGGTAATAGTGCTCCATGCCATCACCGTTTAGAACCAATGCGCCGCTGTTACCAAAGGGCCTTAAACGGATATCTACGCGAAAAACAAATCCATCCTGCGTTTTTTTATCTAACAGTTGAACGAGTGTGCGACAGCTGCGGGTAAAAAACTCTTCATTACTCAGTGAACGCGCGCCATCCGTTTCGCCCGTCGATTGGTAACAAAATATCAAATCAATATCAGATGAAAAATTAAGTTCTCTGGCGCCCAGTTTACCCATCGCAATGACCATCAGCTTTTGTTCTCGACCCTGATCATCCCGTGGCACACCCCAACGCTTACAAGCAGCCTGATGCGACCATGCAACAGCGCACTGTATTAAGCCATCGGCTAATGCCGACAGTTGTTGCAAAATATCGCACACCTCGCCCCCAGCCAAATCTCGCCAGGCAATTTGCAACATATGTTGATTACGGAAGCCGCGCAAAGCGCGCATTACATCTGCTTCCTCTGCCAGCAATAATGTATCGCGCGTGAAGATCTCTAACTGATCATCGATAGCCCTGGAGTCTGAGGAAATACCATTTTTCAGCCCCTGAGCTATAACACCTGGGAAGCATTTTGCCTGCGCCTGAACAAAAGGGCTGCACGCAAGAATCCTGCCGAGATCTGACAGGCTGGGGGTGTCAAAGCACTCCTGATCACCTTCAATATACTTAGATAAGGCGTTCGCCACCTCATCCATTTCCATAGATAAACGCTCAGGAACTAATTTTAATAACTCTTTTTTATTTAAGTTCGCCATAAAAACATAGTAAACGTAATATTCGATCTCTCACAAGCATTTATATCCTCGCTGGAATGGCCACATCAAAAAGGAATTGAGTCAACTCTGTTGTTAACGTCGACTTTATGAAAACAAATGCAAAAGACTAAAGCACGAATAAGGCAGGCTAATACAAATCAGCGTGACCATAATAAATAGGGTTTTTTTTGTTCTTAAGTAAACTAACTAGTATGCCAGAGGCTTTCAACTTTGTTTCCTTGTCAAAATAGATCAACATATTTCTTGATAAGACGAAATCAAACTGACCGATGCTTTTCATCATAGGTTCAAACAAATTAAATGCTTTGAACGTTACGGAAGATTTAATCTGTTCATCAAGGTGATACTTATCATCTTTTTGTACAAAATATTTAGCCACCAGGCTGGCTGGCATTTTACTCACGTCTCGCGCATTATAAACGCCGTCAATAGCGCACTTCACCGCGGCGGTATCAATATCCACGCCTGTTAAATTAAATTTCTCTGCGGCGACACCCGCTTCGAGCAAGGCGATCACAATCGTGTAGGGCTCTTCACCCGTCGAACAGGGCAGACATAAAATATCGACCGGCTTATTACTTGCGGCAACTTTAGCGACCAGTTTTTCTATTTGGCCAAACTCACGATAAAAATACGTTTCATTGGTCGTTAAATAATTAAACAATTCATGCTTGAACTCGTTATTGCTTTTCGCCTTCGCCAAGCACTCGTTAAAACTTAATATGCCTCTTTGCTTGCAAAAACTACTTAACTTACTTTTAAAAATACTCGCCTGTTTCTGAAAACTAATCCCAGTTTCATTTTTGATATATTCGGCTATAAACTGAACCTCATGAAAGTTCTGCCGCTTATCAACGGGCGACTGGCTGATCTCAGGCGGTTTTTTTTTGCTAAACAGACCAAACATATCTAGCCTCCAATCTTGCGTATGTTTTGAATTATTTCATCAAGACTGCTGACTGAAATGTTCTTACTTTGTAGTTTTGCCTGTAAAGGCATGCCATATACCACTGCTGAGGCTTCATTTTCGGCTATACATAGAGCGCCACTATCGGATAAGGCTTTGCAGCCCCTTGCGCCGTCGTCGCCTACGCCGGTCAATATAATACCTGCTACCGTATAGGCCGCGGTTAACTGAGCGGCGGATACAAACAAGTGGTCTATATCCGGGTTATAGCGGGCGTTTTCCTGTTTTGCCTGACTAAACTCAAGCCGGTTTGTATTAACGACTAGCTGCGTCATATGTGAGCAGACATAAATATGAGCGGATAAAACCGCTAGTTTGTCCTCAACGGCGAGCACCTTTAACGCGCTTCGACGTTGTAATTGATTCACGAAACTGGGTATATACTCGTCGCCGATATGTTGCGCAATAACAATGGTGGCCGCAAAGTCTTTCGGCAGGGCCTGAACAATCTTTTGTATTTGTCCAGGCCCTCCAGTCGAAGCGCCTATTAGTATTAGCGCCTTAGGTTCTGAATGTTTCAAGTTGCGAATTCAGGTTTTCTGTCATGGTATTTAGGTGCTCGGCAGCTGAGGCAATCTCTTCGACGCTACGCGCATTAGTGGCAGAAAGTGAATTTATTTCTGCAATTTTTTCAACGATGGCCGAAACCTTCTCACCGGTACTCTCGAAATCGTCAACCGTTTTATCGCTAGCCTCCGACGCCTTGATAACCATAACAACCGTCTCATTAATTCTTGCGTCAACATTATCTGCAATAGTGGATAATTCTTGAATTTCTTCGGCGCTTTTATTCATGTCTTTGCTGACATTTTTAATAGACTTAATGACACTACTAATCGTTTCATCGATTTTGACCAGACTCGCTTGAGTATGCCCCGCCAAACTACGAACTTCATCTGCCACCACGGCAAAGCCGCGACCATGCTCACCTGCTCGCGCGGCTTCAATGGCTGCATTCAGCGCTAACAAATTAGTTTGATCGGCTATACTCGAAATCACCTCGAGAACATTTTTCACTTCTGATGTTTCATCGTATAAATTGGCTACGTCCTTTGCCAGTGCAATTTCTCTATCGGTTGTGGTCTGCACATTTTTTGTTAGGCGCACAATTTCATCCCTCGCAGCCAACAAGGTATTATTGGCTACCAGCATTTCGTCCTTGCTAACCTGCGCATTTTTTATAGAGAGTTCGATCTCCTCATTAATTAATATGGCTTGATCACTGGTTTCATTAATGATGGCTACCGACTTCTCAACATTATTACCTACACCCAAAGAGCTCGTTGATAGCTCATGGGCAATCGACGCGTTTTCAGTTGACGATTGCTTGGCCGCCTCTATGAGCCCTTGAAGCGCACTTAATAAAGCGTTGACGCCATCGGCCATCTTACTCAATTCTTCTGGTGCATTATTATCCAGCGATTGCGTAATATCCTTATTTTCACCAATTTCAAGTAGTTTTTCTTTAAATTTATTCAGAGGTCTAATAACCCCAGCATTAACAAGCATAAGGGAAAGAGCTATAAAAACACCCAGCAAGACAACCGATACCATTAACAGGTATTGGCTTATTTCATTGGGAACTATCATTACCTCGGCTTCATCAATTTCTGACAATATCGCCCATTCAACATCCTCACCTACTTTAACCGTAGAGTAGGCGGACAACACCGGGTTATTGTTATAATCAATCACGATCTCTGTGCTCGTTCGCCCGGTAAAAGCACTTTGCGTCGCCTTCGTATCCACCGAGCCCAACGTCGGGTTAGCAAAAGATGCTTTTATCGTATGGTTCGTTTGATCTAGAAAACTATCACTGCGCATCAAGTTATCGGGCCCTACCAGGTAATCTTCCTGTGATGCGCCGTAGCCTTCACGATATTTCATAACGGCATTTATTTTTTCATCTGATAGTTGAAACACCAACACCGCATAAATTTGCCCACTGAATATAAGCGGCGTGCCGACAAATATGGCAGGGGCATTATTACTCGGCGCGTACGGCCGCATATCAACAAATGTTGTACGATTATTTTCAATCGTTTTGCGCCATACTTCTGCAAGGCCACTGTCTTTCAGTGAGCCATATTTTAGGTTAACGCCATAATCAGATTGCTTCGCTGCAGAGTACATAACGTGGCCATGTTTTTTACTAATAACAAAAACATCGTGATAACCATATACATTTACATAGGCCTGAAAGAACTCTTCGTTACGTTGCGTCAGCTTCTTCACTCTATCGTTATTTACGGGAAAAGAAGCGTCTTCACGGACGCCTAATTCGTCATATACCGTTAAAAGATCGATCATCAGGTCTATCATATTATTACTTTTAGATAACACTGATATATCTTCGACCCTCGCTTGAAAGAAAGACTCCAACTGGCTCTTTTTCGTATCCCGAGCCGACGTTAACCTGTCGTAAGAAACTTTAACCAATGCCGCGGTAGTTTCTGATGATGAAATATAGGTTGTTATACCTGCCAAAGAAATTAATGCAATTATTGTCATTAACAGAATTTGAATCTTAAGCGAGAGCTTACTCATATATAATTCTTCCTTATCATTACCCATTCTAAACAATAGCAGCTTTTTACTAAAAAGCTGAGGAGATGAGGCTCATTGAAATTTTAAAGTTTGCGTATTCGCACAATACTGAACCTTATAATTTATCGGCTGCACAACTTTAAACTTTAGGTGAAGATGGAGCCAAACACTATTACAATTACATTTACACCCATTATGGAGAACGGGAGTCATTAAGGGCCAAAAATTTAACGTCAGAATCCAAGCCAAGGTATCATGTCACTGATAGTTTTAAGCTTTCCATGTACACGATTAAGTCCTATAACACACCGTAGCCTAACAACTAAAAATGTCTAAATCAGAAAAACCGCTGCAAACCAATAACTCTGAACTGCTGATAGAAAGAGAACGTAATCGCGCTATTTTAGCGTCACTCAGTGAAGGAGTTATCTCTGTCGACCCAGTGGGTAACGTCAACTATATTAATCCATCAGCAGAAATGCTACTGGGCGTTTCACATCTACAGGCTATCAACAAACCCGTTGAAGGTATTTTTCAACTCTTTGATGATGACGCGCAACGACCCATATCCTTATCGCAACAAATCGCTACCCATAATACCGTTAAACATGACACCAAGGTGCTCAGTCAGGCCGTACTTAGGAGGCTCGATGGCAACGAGATATTTATCGACTGGAACTGGGCCAGCATTTTAGACCAGCACGAAAAGCCACTCGGTGTGGTCATCACTTTTCGTGATATCAGCGATACCCATAACCTGACGCTTCAACTGGAGCATCAGTCAACACACGATAGTTTGACGGGCTTAGTTAACCATGACGAATTTAACAAACGGCTTAAAAATTTACTAACCTCGTCGTTCGGTTCTAATGCCATGCACAGTTTAATTTATATCGACCTTGACCAGTTCACGGCTATTAATGATAGCTGCGGTTACCAGGCAGGCGACCATTTGCTAAAACAGATTTCTGCCTTACTTCAACCCAAAGTTCGAGGCCGGGACACACTCGCCCGAATTGGCAGCGATAAGTTTGCCGTGTTACTGGAAAATTGCCCTAAAAAAGTCACTCTGAAAATAGCTAACGATCTTTTAAGGACTATTCAGGATTTTCGTTATTTATGGGACGACACGTCTTTTGATATAGGCGCCAGCCTGGGTATTGCCTATTTTTCTGGCGACCCTTTGGACGAGAACAATGACCCTATTATCGCTGCAAAAAGCGCCTGCAAAAAAGCTAAAAATAGCGGTAGAAATCAAATTGTTGACGTTGATATTTCGCACCCCCTCAACGATACAGATAATCAACAAGCAGAAATGCATTGGGTTGGCAGGATAAAGACCGCTTTAAATGAAAACCGCCTGGTTCTTTTTCAGCAAAGCATTATGCCTATCGACCGCATTGCACAAGATCATTTACATTTTGAAGTGTTACTCAGAATGAAAAACAAAGACGGTGAACTGATCGCACCCGGCGCTTTTTTGCCAGTTGCCGAACGCTACAATATGATCAATAAAATCGATCGCTGGGTCGTCGAAAACACCTTTAAGTGGCTATCTGAAAACCCGGTAGTATTAAATAAAACGCACTTGTGTAGCATTAATTTATCGGCCTTATCCTTATCGGATCAGACTTTATCGAACTTTGTTAGTGATTGTTTTTCAACCTACGCCATCGATTGCAAGAAAATCTGTTTTGAGGTGACCGAAACATCTGCCATTCATAACCTAGATTCTGCAATCAAATTTATGGGCCAAATGCAAAAACTGGGCTGCTCCTTTTCGCTCGATGATTTTGGTACCGGCATGTCTTCGTTTTCATACCTCAAGCACTTGCCCGTTAACCATCTTAAAGTAGATGGTTCATTCATTAGAGATATCACCGATGACCCAATTGACCTGGCGATGACGCGTTCAATAAACGATATCGCTCACGTAATGGGCATGCAGACCATCGCTGAATTTGTTGAAAACGAGAACATACTCCAGCTACTAAAGAAACTTGGCGTGGATTATGCGCAGGGCTATCACATTGCCAAACCAGCTCCGCTGGATGCGCTGCTAGACAAATAATAGTTAGAGACCTCAGCATAACGGCTGATTTTCACCATCAATGTTAAG
>TARA_R110002074_G_scaffold122612_9_pt1 | contig 68961 bp, 54 predicted proteins | sample TARA_R110002074 | Tara Oceans TARA_R110002074 (sample SAMEA4397215) | marine metagenome | biome: Polar Biome; feature: [MIX] marine epipelagic wind mixed layer (ENVO:01000061); material: water (ENVO:00002006), including particulate matter (ENVO:01000060) such as... | depth 10-100 m
CCTGGCAACGGCGATACCAGTTTCGGAATATTAAAACATGCAGAGTGGAACGGGTTCACCTTAACCGATTTAGTCTTCCCTACTTTTTTGTTTGTCGTGGGGAATGCCATGAGCTTCAGTATGAAAAAATATGAAGCCATTGGAGATGGTGCTTTTCTTAAAAAAGTCTTTAAGCGTTTTTCAATTATTTTTCTTTTGGGTTTTTTAATGTATTGGTTTCCTTTTTTTGAAAATGGAGCTCTAAAGCCTATTGCAGAAACTAGAATTTTTGGTGTACTCCAGCGCATAGCATTGTGTTATTTATTCGCCTCTCTTCTAATTCATTACTTTAAAACAAAAACTGTTGTCATTTTCAGCATATTAGCATTAATTAGTTACAATATTCTACTAGTTGCCTTTGGCGACCTAACATTAATGGGAAATGCGGTAATAAAACTTGATGAGTTTTTAATTGGGGCAAACCATATGTACCACGGTAACGGAGGTGTCGCTTTTGACCCTGAAGGATTACTAAGCACACTACCTGCTATCATTAATGTAATTGCTGGATATTTAACGGGGAAATTTATTCAGAAGAATGGACAAAACTTTGAAACTATCGCAAAATTATTAATGGTCGCCGCCATTTTGGTTGTGGCTGGTTTTGCTTGGGATTTAATTATGCCATTCAACAAAAAACTATGGTCTAGTTCGTTTGTATTATTGACTAGTGGTATCGATTTATTCATCATTGCCACTTTAATATATTTAATGGACATGAGAAAACCAGGCAAATGGACCTTTTTCTTTGAGATATTTGGCAAGAACACCTTATTTATCTATTTACTATCTGAGCTTTTTATAATTACGTTAGCCGTAATTTCAATGAAAGGCACCAGTGCCTACAACTGGATTGCAGATAATATTTTCATTGCGACAGTAGGTGACTACTTTGGATCACTATTTTTTGCATTATGGATAATGCTGACTTGCTGGTTCGTTGGTTACCTTATGGACAAGAAAGGTATCTACGTAAAAGTCTAGATTAATTAAGCAGAATTTGAATTACAAATTCTGCTTAGGTATACTTATTTCTATACCATACTTTTTGGTATTCTCGTTTTAAGATGAGAAAAGTCATTTGATCTGCAACCTCTACAGCATCTGTAATTTCAATTTGCTTAAATTGACTTTCAGGTACATCAACTACATATAGAAGATTAAGGTATTCAGAAAAATGCTCCATCATGAGATAATATACTTTCTCTCGAATAACAGAAATAAATTCAATTGGTTCAAATTTCAATGGTAATTTTAAAGAAATATTGGCAAGACAAAAGTCTTTTTCCAATTGTGTAGATAATTCTTTAATGTGCAAACTTTCACTTGCAATATTCAATAACTGCCCACTATTTACAACTTCCAAATTCATTTGACCTATTATACTCTTTTACTTAACTAACTCGATAATCTAAGCTTGATTCGCTTATTGCTTATTGCTTATAAACAACACCATCTTTCATTACAAAAATTACATTTTCCAATGTTTTCACATTTTGATCAGGATTTTCTTCAACGGCAATAATATCTGCTATATACCCTTGTTTTATCTCTCCTAATTTTTCTTGCATACCCAATAAACTTGCATTTATAATTGTTGCTTGCTTTAATGATTCTTTTACCGGTATACCTGCTTCTAACAAATATCCAAATTCAATCGCATTTTTACCATGAGGAAACACACCTGCATCAGTACCAAAACCCATCGGAACACCTTTTTTATAAGCTTTTGCCATAGTAGCAATGTGTTTAGGACCTATTTCTAAAGCTTTCTTAGCAACAATTTCTGGAAAAAACCCAGATATAAGGGCTTTTTCAGCCACTTGCTTTCCTGCACTTATGGTTGGAATCAGATAGCACTGGTTTTTAATCATCAAATCCATGGTTTCCTCACTCATTAATGTACCATGTTCAATAGTATTAACACCACCCATTACTGCTATTTTCATACCTTCATCTCCATGGGCATGCGCAGCAACAGTAAAACCATAATTCTTTGCAGTTTCTGTAATCGCTTTTACCTCTTCTAGTGTAAACTGCGGGTTTTGACCACTTTTAGCAACACTTAAAACTCCGCCTGTTGCGGTAATTTTAATGACGTCAGCTCCATTTTTGTATCGTTGTCTAACCGCTTTTTTCGCGTCTGTCACAGAATTCACCACCCCTTCTTTTGGGCCTGGATCTCCCATCAGGTCGTTTCGCCTACCATTGGTAGGGTCTGCATGCCCGCCTGTAGTAGCAAGTGCCTTGCCTGCAGTAAAAATTCGTGGTCCATCTACCAGACCTCCATTAATAGCATTTCTAAGCGCAATATTTACACCAGTACCTCCTAAATCACGCACAGTTGTAAAACCTGCCATCAATGTACGTTTAGCATAAACCGTTGATTCTAAAGCAATATCTGCTTCATTTGCCGTAAATTCTTTTATATAGGATTGTGCATTATACTCCCCTTCTATATGAACATGCATATCGATTAGACCAGGCAACACTATTTTATCCTTTAAATTGATTATCCTATCTACATCTGTACCCATTACAAAACCATTCTCAATAGATTTAATTTTGTTCTCAAAAACCACTATAGTTTTATCCTTAATAAGTTGTCCAGAGTTAGTGTCATAAATCGTCCCGCATTGGATATAAATATCTTGTGCCGATATTATGGTAGCACCTAACAAACAAATTAATAGGTTTAAATTTTTCATGAGATAATGTTTAATGTAATAAGGGGAAATATAACCATATTTCCCCTTGTTTAAGACCTTAAAATTAAGAAATTCAGTCACGTATTTTCTGTTCCCAGATCCATGCATAGTTCATGGCTTGTTCTAAAGTATATTCAGCTTTCCATCCTAAAACCGTATTTGCTTTAGTTGTATCAGCATATGCCGAGGTGATATCACCTGGTCTTCTATCAACAATTTTATAATTTAACTTTCTACCTGAAACTTTTTCAAAGCTGTGAATAGCCTCCAATACAGAACTTCCTGTACCTGTACCTACATTAAAAACTTCATAGTTTTTCTCATTCTTTCCTTGAAACAAACGCTCTAAAGCAACAACATGCGCCTTAGCCAAATCGACCACATATATATAGTCACGAATACATGTACCATCTGGTGTTGGGTAATCATCACCAAATACAGATAATTCTTTTCTTAAACCGATTCCCGTTTGGGTAATAAAGGGCACTAAGTTTTGCGGCACTCCTTTAGGTAATTCACCTATCTCTCCGCTTGGATGCGCTCCCATAGGGTTAAAATAACGTAAAGCAATAGCATTTAAGTTAGGAGTAACTTTACAGGTATCAGCAATAATTTCCTCACCCATTTGCTTTGTATTGCCATAAGGAGATTCGGCTACCTTAACCGGAGCATCTTCGGTAATAGGCATTTTATCTGCCTGCCCATAAACAGTACATGAAGAACTGAAAATAAAACTTGCTTTATTCTTTCTACAAAGCTCCTTTAATATATATATTAATGTCCCTATATTATTCTCATAATACAGCAATGGTTTTTCAACACTCTCCCCTACCGCCTTAGAAGCAGCAAAATGAATAACTCCAGTAACATCTTGGTGTCTTTTAAAAAACTCCTCTACCTTATGTTTTTCCTTTAAATCTAACTTTTCGAAAATTGGTTTTTTACCAGTAATCGCTTCAATACCAATTAGCACCTTTTCGTCAGAATTAGAACAATCATCGATGATGATTACTTCAAAACCTTTATTCTGAAGTTCTACAACTGTATGTGATCCAATGAATCCTAATCCTCCTGTTACTAATACTTTCATTTAATATGTTGTTTCAACCTAAACCAAATATAAGAACTTCGTACTTTATCCATTAACAAATCCGATAACCATGTTTGTAATATGGTTAATCTGTTCCTGATCCAATTCTGTATGCATTGGTAATGAAATTACTTCTTTCACTAATTGATTAGTAACCGGAAAGTCTTCTTCTCTATATCGTTCATCTACATAAGCTTTTTGATTATGTAGCGGAATCGGATAATAGACACCACAAGGAATGTCGTTCTCGTTCAAATACTTCGCCAACGCATCTCTTTTTCCGTTGGTAATTTTTAAGGTGTATTGATGAAAAACATGACAATCACACACATCACAAATACCCTCACAATTATTTACAGTTACCGGCGTAACAATATGCTGTTGATTTCTAAACGCTTTTGAATATGCACGTGCAGCATTTCTTCTAGCTTCACAATACCCATCTAGTTTTGGAAGTTTTGCTCTCAAAACAGCAGCTTGTATAGAATCTAATCTAGAATTAACTCCTACTACATCATGATGATATCTTTCATACATACCATGATTTACAATGCCTCTAATAATATGTGCCAAATCATCATCATTCGTAAAAATAGCGCCACCATCACCATAACATCCTAAATTCTTTGAAGGAAAAAAGGAAGTAGCACCCACATGACCCATGCTACCCGCCATAGATTTTTTACCCTTTTTAGATAAATATTTAGCACCTATAGCTTGTGCATTATCCTCTATCACAAATAAGTTATGCTTTTCAGCTAGGGCAAGAATGGCATCCATATTGGCACATTGCCCAAAAAGGTGAACAGGAACAATTGCTTTTGTTTTAGGCGTTATTGCTTTTTCTAAAGCTTCTATATTAATGTTAAAAGTGTCAGGGTATACATCTACCAAAACCGGTGTTAATTGCAATAAAGCGATAACCTCTACTGTTGCGGCAAAAGTAAAATCTGCTGTAATAACCTCATCACCTGGCTTTAAACCCAAACCCATCATTGCAATTTGTAATGCATCTGTACCATTTGCACAAGGTATTACATGTTTTACACCAAGGTAGGTTTCCAATTCCTCTTGAAATGCATGAACTTCTGGGCCATTAATAAAGGCCGATGTTTCTAGTATTTGAGTTATGGAGGAATTGACTTGATCTTTAATTTCTTGGTATTGACCACTTAGGTCTACCATTTGTATCTTTTTCATCTGTTGAAATTACATGAAGCGATACAAAAATACGAAACAGACGACACTAATTTTATGGAAAGAAACGTAATTTAGCCCAAAAGCATAGGTTTGTACTTTCTTTATAATCTTCTTGTCTTAATTGCTTCTGCTATTCTTAAAGTACTAGCCTTGGTAAACACCAAACTATCTCTTTTTGTAAATGGTAGAAAAGAGACAATTTCTATATTAAAAAAACATATCTCAGCTGAAGATAAAGTTATTTGGATTCACGCTGCATCTTTAGGCGAATACGAACAAGGCCTCCCGATATTAGAAGAATTAAAGCGAACGTATCCTACTCATAAAATAGTACTCACCTTTTTTTCACCATCGGGCTATGAGGTGAAAAAAAACAGTAAAGTGGCAGATGTCATTTGTTATTTGCCCCTCGACACTAAAAAGAATGTTGACTTATTTATAGGAATAACACATCCATCTGTGGTGATTTTTATTAAATATGAAATTTGGCCCAACTACTTGTTAGCTCTAAAGGAAAAGAACATACCTACCTTTCTTGTATCAGCATTATTCAAAAAAAACCAAATTTACTTTAAATGGTATGGAGCATTCATGCGCAAAGCATTAACCAATTTTTCTCACTTCTTTGTTCAAAATGAAACGTCATATGACTTACTGAATTCTAAAGGGTTTAATAATGTAACCATTGCAGGAGATACCCGTTTTGATAGGGTAAACGAAATTCTGGATCGAGATAATTCGCTAGATTTTATGAATCGTTTTAAACAGAATAAATTTTGTTTTGTAGCTGGCAGTACTTGGCCAGAAGATGAAAAGCTTATTATAGATTATATAAATCAAAATACTCATCCAATTCAATTTGTAATTGCACCTCACACCATTAAAGCAAAACACATTGAAACTATTAAACAAGCTATCACCAAACCAGTACTATGTTATTCAGAGGTTGAAAATTCAGAGGTTGAAAAATTTGATGTCATTATCATAGATACTATAGGGATTTTGACCAAAATATATAGTTATGCAGATGTAGCCTATGTAGGTGGTGGCTTTGCTACGGGTTTACACAACACCTTAGAGCCTGCTATTTTTAGCATACCAGTTATTATAGGTCCTAAATACCTTGGCTTTGCAGAAGCTGAAGAATTAGTAAAACGGCAAGGAGTTCTATCTATAAACAGCCCATCTGAATTTAGAAAAAAAATGAATTTATGTTTTGAAAGTATAGACTATAAACAGAAAACAGGCCAAATAAACTATACATATATAGCTTCGAGAAAAGGGGCTACCAGTAGAATACTGAATGTAATTAATTCAAAAATTATATTGTAGAGTTTCATTTAGGTAATGTCAAGGCCATATAAATTACCAGAGTTAATTTGGTTCTAAAATGCGTAAATCTTACTTTACAAAGGTGATTTGATGCTTTTATCGATTTTACGCTTCTATTTTACAGCACTTTAACATCAATATCCTTATATTGAGTACAGAACAATAGAACTATGATTATGGAACAACAACTACCTTCAGGAGTTAAAATGCTCAATGGTTTTTTAAAATTAATGATTGGTTGCTTGATACTGATTCTTATTTCAGTACCTCTAGCTGCCATAGCAGATTGGATTGGTTTATTTAAATAATTTAAACTGACAACATCTAAAAGGCTTTAATTTATTAAGAGCATTTTAAACAAGTATCGATAAATTACCATTTTAATAGATAAAATACATTTTAAAATTTACCAAACATCAAGAAAGATAGGCTTCACAACAAGTTGGTGAGGTTTTACAACTTTGTCTAATTAAATGTTGCAAACATCAACTAGCTTTAGTAGTATAACTTTAAAGTAGGTAATGTTATGAATAATTTATCATTTAAAACGGGGGTAGATTCTTATCTATCTGTATTAATAATCGCAATGAATGCATTTTTAGCAGTCGTTGCGGTTGGAACTCTTTTAGCCCTTGTAGGGATTGTTTAACTTTTTAACACCATGCCCATATTGTTAAAAAAAATACTTTAAAAAAAGCCCCTTAAATAAGGGGCTTTTTCATTTTCTATTCTAGAAAACTCGATTCTAATTTTTAGCTTTTGATTTTTTCTTTGTCTTTCTTTTCCAAATATCAACCATATCTAAGGAGAACGGAATCGTTTGCCATATTGTTGGATAAATCTTTATATTCTTCATAATTTATTTCTTAGCAATTATAGTATGCAAAGGTTTATAAACTTCTGAAACAATAAAACAAGCATATTATCCACTATCTATGCTAGATTACCATCACCATTATAATTACCATTTTAAACAAGACATAGTCCAACCCAAAACACTTAAAATTATTTACTACAATCTGAAAAAGAATAAAAAAAGGCCATTGTAATTGAATACAATAACCTTTTTTCTGTATTAAATATTTGTGATTATTGGTATACCCTTACATAATCAACTTCCATCGTATCTTGAGTGAATTCACCATCAATAGCACCCCCAAGTGTGCCACCCATAGCGATATTCATTATTAAAAAGAAATCACTATTAAACGGCGTACTCACTGAGTTAACAAAACTATGATGTATCAGTTGATCATCTACTACAAACTTGATACTATCAGGTGTCCATTCTACGGTATAATTATGGAATTCTGATGTAGCAGTTGCCACAGGAGTTGCACCAACAACCGCTGAACCACCTGAATTACCAGGGAGGTGCAAAGCACTGCTAACTGTATTGTTATTATTACCAACATGTTCCATAATATCTATTTCCCCAGATGCAGGCCAACCCACTTCGTCAAAGTTAGCTCCTAAAGCCCAAAGTGCCGGCCAAGTACCACCTGCAGAAGGCAATTTCGCTCTAATTTCAACTCTACCATAGGTGAATTCAAATAAATTTTCAGATTTAATTCTTGCTGAAGTATATGCAGCACTTCCTGTCGGACTAACACCAAAATCAAAAAATAATACAACTCTATCAAAAGTAAATGCAGGCGCTGAACTTAAATCAAAAGTTAAGGTTTCCCATTCTTCAATAACAGATGTAGTTGCATCAACTTCATAAAATTCATCTGAATTTGCTTGATTCTCAAGTTTCAATCTAACAACAGCACCTACTGCAGGTGACCACGTTTTAATTTCCATACTTGAGTATGTGGTCAAATCTAATGGTGCGGCTAAATCGAAAAAAGAACCTGCCCAAACTTCTGCTCCATTATTCTTTGTTGATTCTCCCACGTTTGTTGATGTATTCTCACCCGACGCATCAGGATTACTAATCACAGCAGTTGAAGCACCTCCAAAATCAGTAAAAACTGGTGCCGTTCCTTCAAAATCCTCAACTACAGATACTCCACCACCACTTGCCACTAAAGTAACATCATCATAGTAATGAACTGCACCACCCGCAACCCCTGAGCCACGAGCTGTTATTTTAAGCAAACCATCTTCAACAATAACATTATCAGCACTATCGGTATACTCCTGAGCTTCTCCATTACCCCAACCACCTGCACCAAGGTCGTAGGTCCAGTTAGCAGGGTTTGGTGCTCCATTAACATCAAATTCATCAGACCACACAAGATTTGTATAAATAGTCTGTAAACTCTCATCACCACCTCCTGTCGAAGGAGCTGAAGTAAATCTAACATACCAAGCCAAATCAGGATTCATGGTATCGTAAGTTCTTACATATAATAAGTTTTCACTTATTGATAGAATTTCATAAGTAGATGAACCAACATAATAGCTCATAAAACCACCATCAGCAAATTCCATTTGCATTCCAGTAGTTTCTGCTTCTGGAACATTACCTTCTACCGAGGAAATAGTAACTGCCTTTTCTCCAGAGGTATCATAATCATAACAAAAATCTTCGTCAGAAGTTCCACCAACTACAGCTTTATGCCCAACATTAAAAAAAGTTTGACCCTTATTATCTAGAACATAAGTAACATCTCCATTTGAATCTACAGAAAAAGTTAGTTCGTCATCACAAAAGCAATCAGAAATATCACTACCGCATTTTTCAAAAGCCTGAGCAGAATACCATTTAGGATACCACCAATCACCATCTATACCAGCTCTTGCAGGTCCTAATCCTAAATGACCCGTTTGTGCTGCCGCCAAGAACCATGTCTTTGAAGTACCTTCGGTAAGTAAATTTACCAAGTCTGAATTCATTACAGGGATATTAATCGAAACCTCAATGGTTTCTGTCATAGTTGTACCATCGAAACCATTTGCAGTTATGGTCACAGTAAATGTATTCTCCCCAACTGTAGTATATATTTTAGAAATAAAACCAGTAAGAGATTCTCCGGTAGTTCCATCTCCAAATTCATATTTAAACGACTTTGCTCCTGAAGCAGAAGTCTTAAAGATCACTTTTCCTGATCCATCATTACTTATCTCTGTATTAATCGTAAGATTTGATAGTGCTACAGAACCTAAAGCATCATCGACTTCACAGGCGACCAAAACCATTACAAATGCAACAATAATGTACTTCAATTTTTTCATAATTAATTTTTTTGAGTTAATCATTTTCTTTTACCTAATAAATAAGATTAGTTGTGTTTTTTTAATAGCTAAAAGATTATTGCAATTTAATTGAGTTGATTATCAATTCCGAAAATATAGCCACTACAAAAAACATACAACTCAATAAATAGAGCTAAATAAAATGATATTCTTAATAAAAGCGAACCAATGAAGCCATTGTTACTTTCAATCATCCAATTAGCTTTTAATCAATAAATCTATTATTGTTGTGGTAATGTTGTGGTAGAATTAAATAGTGTAGAGGAAGTTATAAGTTCATAATATACTCCGTTAGACCATCTTCATGTGATAAGCTCATTTTTTTACGTAATCGGTACCTCTTTACTTCTACACTTCGTACAGAAATATTCAAGAGAGGGGCAATCTCTTTTGACGATAAGTTTAATCGCAAGTAGGCACATAACCGTAAATCATTTGCAGATAACCCTGGATGTACATTCTTTATCTTTTTCAAAAAATCTTTATCGGCATTATTAAATGCATTTTCAAAAAATTTCCAATCGTCAACATTGTTAATATTTCTATCAATTGTTCTAATTACAGATTTTACTTGAGCATCAACATCACTTCCCTTCAATTGTTCTTTAATAGAATTTAAGAATTCATTCTTTTTTATAATACTCATAGTTGATATTGCCAATTCACGATTCTTACTTTCTATAAGTTCTTGAAGCTGAGCATTTTTAATTTGAACAATCCTCTTTTGGTTTTTCAACTTTTTACGTTTCAACCTTTTCTTGTTCTCATTCAAAAGCTGATTTTGTTGTTTTTTGAAGTATCCTTTATATAGCTTATGAATAAAAATCACAAGAAGCATACTTAATGCTAGGTAGCAAAAAATCGCCCCATAAGACAAATACCAAGGCTTGGCAATCGTAAATTCATATGTAGCAGTATTTTTTGAAAGATCATTGCCTACTTTAGCCCTAACTTCAAAAGTATGAGAGCCATATGGCAAGTTTTTGAATGAAACCTCTGAAATCGTTGACCATGTGCTCCATTCGTTATAAACTTCTTCTAATCTATATTGATATTCTACCTCGGTATACTTATCGAACTCCGGTACACTGAAATGAAATTTCAAATTATTTTCAGATGATTCAAATTCTTTAAATTCTCCGAGCTTAATTCCAATATCAGGAGCGTCATAATATTCTTTGGAAATTGAATTTATTGTGATTTTATACTCTTGTGGTTTTATCTTATTTAAATCAAGAGTTACATAACCGTTAGCTATACCTATTAAATACAACTCATCCTTTAAATACACTATCGATTCAAAACCCAAAATACCCATGCTTCTTCTGAAGAAATTTGGAATTGGAATTTTAATACGTTGTGGAGCATCGCTTAATAATCCTGGAGAAACAGATATAATATTATCATTGGTAAAACCCCAAATTTTTTCAGAATTATTTGTTGGCTTAAGGATACCAATTATACTTTCATCTCTATCGAAAAAATTGCTCGTTAAAAGGGAATCCTTACTAAATTCTTGTTGTTCCATTATAAATGTAAACACACCATTAATCGTAGTATAAATTATTTCTTCATCATACTTAAGTAGACTTGAGCCCGTACCTTTAGATTCTATTTCTTTAACCTCTGTAATAGTATTAAATCCTGTATCTATCTTTAAATCGAAAATGCCTTTATAGTCATGATTCACAAGAATATGTTCAACATCTATAAATTCAAAAAATCTACTTGAACTATTAAACCCTTCCACTCTATTACGAAAGCGCCATTGTCCATTTATTTTTTCAAGAATACTTAACCCTTTATAATTACCCTGTAATAAAAGATTCGAATTTGACTCTATTTTATGAATATCCCAAGTACCAGGTAAATCTGATATTTGTTTAGCCTCATCATTTTCAATAATGAAAGTGCCTTTATGGTGACCGCAAAACAGTGTGTCATTTATTGTTTTTAATAACCATACTTGCCCTTGGGTGCCATTAATAAGTTGAAAATCTACATCTTCATTTCTTCTCTTATAAAACAAGCCCTGGTTTGTTCCTAAATATAAAATATCGTTAAATAATATCGCGGTATAAACCACACCTAAGACACCGTTATGATCTATATATTCATTAAATGGAGAATCTAAATTTATAACACTCAACCCATTATCCAAACCTAACCATAAATTTTGGTCAACATCTTGAAATAAAGATAGAACTGTATTATTGTTTAAGCCTTTTGCCTGATTTATGTGACTTAGAAGATTACCATTAATATCTAAATGGAAAACACCATTTGAGATAGAACCTAATACTAATGAGCCATCATTTAATCGTAAGGCACTATATGCTTCTACGTTTGCTAAAGCTAAATCTGCTGAAATATTCCATCTAGAAAGTATAGTTTCGTCGAGAAAATAAAATTTGCTTAGCTCGGTTACAAAAAGAATTTTATTGTCAATTAAAAACGCCCCAATAATAATATCATTTTTAAAGATATCATTATCTGACACTAAAACTGATTTTCCATTTTCAATAGTAAAAATGCCTTCACCTATTTTTTGAAAATAAATTTTATTGCCAACTTCAAGAATTGCTGCTCTTGTAGTTTTAGCATCTAAAATTTTAAAAGAATCGTTAATTGTATTGTAGATATAAATGCGATCTAACGATTGAAATAGTACCCAATCTTTAAATTCTGATATATTCCAAAAATGCTCATCTTCTATTAGTGGCTGTTCTAGTTTAGAAGAAATGGATTTATATTTTAAAATACCAAAATCATCTTTTATCCAATAGCCAAATTCCATATAACTACCAGTATACACCTTATCATCTACAATCTTTACAGATTTTAATGGTGTGCCATTAGGTGATTGGTATAATTTCCATACAGCGCCATCAAATTCTAGTAAACCTCCATTGTTCGCTATAAAGATATGCTTATCTACAGATTGGGTAATTGTCCAATTTTGATTTCCAGCGGTATACTCAATCGGTGTGTAATTCTGAATTGGAGGAAGTTCTTGCGCAGTTATGCCAAGTGCGAATAAGATACAAGCAAGATAAAACAGTTTCAATACCATTTAAGGAAATATCAAAATTTATCGAATTTAAATATAAGGGTTTTAAAGCGAGATAATTCTTGTTTTTATTGATTGCCTAAACTAACAGTAAAATGTCTTGTACTATTTAAAATATTAAACTTGTGATTCTGATTAAAATAACACACATAAAAAGCAAAAAAGAAAGGCTAAAAATTAACCTTTATTAATTCTAGTTGTTGTTTTCTATTTCACCTCTACTCCTTTCCAGAAAGCAACGTATCCTTTAATACTCTTTGCTAACGGTGACACTTCAGGATAATACCAAGCTGCATCTTTATTGACTGTACCATTCACTTCAATATTATAATAAGAGGCAACTCCTTTCCAAGGACACGTTGTATGGGTCTCATTATTTTTGAAAAACTCCTGTTTTATATCCCTTGGCGGAAAATAATGATTTCCTTCTATTACAATTGTTTTATCACTTTCTGCAATTATTGTATTATTCCATATTGCTTGTTTCATACTTTTAAATTTTAATTTATGTTAATTCAGTTATAATCTCAGCACCTAAAGAAAGTGTCTTGTGTACCGGACATTTATCGGCAATTTCTAATAGTCGCATTCGTTGTTTTTCGTCTAATTCTCCGAACAGTTCTATTTCTCTTATGAAGGAATCTATTTTTTTTCCGGTAGAAGAAGCTCTTTCAGAATCTGGGGCATGATCTTTTCCATGATCAACATGAACAATAACTTTTTGTAGATCCCATTTTTTTCTAGTCGCATACATTCTCAATGTCATTGCTGTACAAGCTCCTAAACCCGAAGCTAGATAATCATAAGGTGAAGGTCCAAAATCATTACCTCCAAAATCTGTAGGTTCATCAGCTATTAGTAAATGATTTCCTGACACTATTTCTGATGTAAACCCTTCATTACCTATACTTACAGCCACTTGATGAGAAGTTTTCAAAACTTCTCTTTCTGGAATACTTAAATAGCGTTCTGCCCAACCTGCTATTACATTGCCAACATAAGTAGAATCTTCCTTTTTCATTAAAAGATGGTCAGTCTTGTCAATAGATACAAAACTCTTTGGATGATGCGCAAATTGATATAGTTCTTTTGCGTTTTCAATTCCTACAACGGTATCTTGTGGTGAATGCATAACCAAAAATGGTTTGCGCATATTCTTAAGAATCCCTTTCATAGGTTTAGATTCTATATCTTCTAAAAAGTCTTTTTTAATGGTGAATTCTCGTCCACCAATATTAACCTTCGCTTTGCCTGTCTCTTTTATTTCATCAACACTAGGTTTAAACAAATGTTGCACATGCGATGGAGAAGATGGAGCGCCAATAGTTGCTACAGCCACTATCGATTCTATCTCTGAAGCGGCATAAATTACAGCTACCCCACCTAAAGAATGACCGACCAAAATAGAAGGTGCTTTATAATTATCTTTTAAAAATTTAGCCGCTTGAATTAAATCTGATACATTGGATGAAAAATTAGTTTCTTCAAAATCTCCTTCACTTTCACCCAGTCCTGTAAAATCAAAACGAAGTACAGCAATCCCTTTATTCACCAATGCTCTTGAAATATTGCGAACCGCTGAAAAATTTTTATTGCATGTAAAACAATGTGCGAAAATCGCATAACTATGAGCTTCCTGATTATTAGGAACTTCTAACCTTGCCGCAAGTTGTTTTCCATCTGAATTTGTAAAGATTACCTTTTCGAAGCCCATGTTTTTCCTTTAGTATAGCTGAAACTACTGTTAACATTAAATAAATATTAGAAGCATAAAACATGTAAAACTTACAAGTAAGAGTAGATATCTCTCATACACCTTTAATCTTCATTGAATAAAGCTATAGATTATTTAAGAATTCATGAATTTTGGTAATTTCTATTTTTAGCATGGATTATTTTTCTGAATCGACTGATATCGGAAGTAACGGAATTCCTTTTTTATTCAATACTAAAGCAGTTTTTCAATTAGCAAACTACAAGAATGTGGTTTACCCCAAAAACAATTACTGAAAATGGCTTTAAAAAAGCTGATACGGACCACAAATAATAACATTTTTAAAGCGGCCTACGATGTTGGTTTTAACAATCCCTGTTGGTTTAGCATAACCTTTTAGGATGAGTTCGAATTTTCTCCGAGCGAGATAAATGGCAAGCCATTACTATTAAGTAATCCGCCGAACAAGAAACGCTTAGTATATTTTTCCTTAACTTCAATAGTCTTTAACCAACAGACCATGGCAATTCCAAGAGATTCTTCCGGTAGTTCGTTTGAAAGCCGTGGTGACAATACCTTGCTTGACAAACTACGCGAACATGTCAAGGTCAACTTAAACAATGAGCAATTCGGGGTAGATAGTCTTGCCCGTTCTATGGGCATGAGCAGATCCGGCTTGCACCGAAAACTGCATAAAATCCTAGGCATCTCTACAAGCCAATTTATTAGGGAATATCGATTAAAAAGAGCCTTAAATATTTTAAAGGAGGAAAATGTTACAGCCTCTGAAGTGGCCTATCGTGTAGGTTTCAGTAGTGCTACCTACTTCAGCACCACTTTTCATAAGTTTTATGGGTTTACTCCTGGAGATGTAAAATCTATGGGTGATGAAGAGAATGTTATAACTGGTGGTCCTGGAATATCAAGAGAAATTCCTTTGCAAGGCGTAAAATCCACTAAAAGAAATAGCGTTAGAAAAATAGTCCTTTGGTCTGTTTTATTGGCAATTATATCCACTTTGACGTTATTTTTTTATACTTCTACCCCGAAGAAAGATGTTAATAAAACCATTGATAACAGTGGTGAAAAATCAATCGCCGTACTGCCCTTTAAAAACTGGACCGGAAACCCTGATTTGGAATATTTAAGTGATGGTATGACCGATGCCGTTATCTCAAGTTTAACCAAAATAGGGGGACTTGATAAGGTCATTCCTTTTACTTCTACCTTGAAGTATAAAAATAACAATAAGAGCTCAAGTGAAATTGGAACAGAGCTAGGTGTCTTTAATCTTCTACAGGGCAATCTACAGATTTCTGGCGACCAGATAAAAATTAATTTACAAATGATAGATAGTCACACAAACGAACATCTATGGTCTGAAGAATATGTAAGGGAATGGAAAAGTGATGAAATTTTTAAAATACAGTCTGAAGTAGTAGAAGCTATTGCAGCTAATATGAATGTTGTTATTGAAGAAGATGAGCAGGCTGTTATAAATAAAGCACCTACAAAAAATAAGGAAGCTTACTCATACTATCTTCAAGCTGAGTACCAAAAGCAGAAAGCTAATGAGGTTTCCTATACAAACGCGATGTCTTTATACGAAAAAGCAATAGCAATAGACTCAAACTTTGTGGAACCCTACATAAAAATGGGGAATATATGGATTTGGGGGGGCTTAATATGGGGTATTCATGATGAGCAAATTGCATGGCAAAATGCGAAGGTAATTTTGCAGAAAGCCTTAGAGTTAGATCCATCAAATAAGGAAGTAATAGAAGAATTATATTATGGATATTATTTTTATGATTGGAATTATAAACTTGTGGAAAAATATTATCTCAATATATTGAATAGTTCATATAATGAAAAAACTGCTCCAATATTTTTAGACTATGCCAAGAAAACAGGTAGGTCAAAAGAAGCTTTAAGTGCAATTGAAACAAATATTTTAATGGATCCTACTATTGGCTATTCTTTTTATACGAAATCTGAGGCCTTAATGCATATCGGTGCCAGAAAGGAGGCAATCTCATTATTAAATAAATCTGACCCATTATTTAGTGATAATTATTTTTACTTAAGGGAATCTGCGAAAACATATTTTTATCTAGGGGAGTATGCAAAATCTAAGAATCAATTAGAAAAAATATTTTCACAATTTAAAGATTACCCGCCAATTTTAATTTGGTTAAATGCAGTTTACGCTAATATGGATGGCAATGCCATTAAAACCAATATACATTTGGCAGAATTACTTAATAGATACAAGAAAGGTTCATCAGGCAGCCCGGCCTGGTTCCTTGCATTATATTATGCCTATCTAAAAGATTATGAACAAACATTTAAGTGGTTACAGAACTCCTACGATAGGCATGAAGTAGAAATGACCTGGTTACGCGAAGAACCTTTATTGGCACTGGTACGTAAAGACATTCGATATAAAAATTTATACGACAAGGTCGGGTTTTCAAGTATCGACTTACCTATAAAAACTTCCTCTACAAATTAACCTTTCCAGTACTCATTTCAACATTATTTAAAGGTTCTGCACCATAATTTTAATGCCCGAACAATAATTTAACAACACCGCAACATGCCTGTTATGCGGTGTTTTCTCTTTCTTTCCATCTTTGAAAATAGCAATCCCACGGTAAATCTCAAAATCACATTTTTTTGAAATACCCCTATCATTTGAAATAAAATAAAAGCCCTTTTCAGCCTATTTCTCCAAACTAAAATGCTGGTAGGTATGGACTTAAATAAAAATATACCATTGAAAAATTTGAATCTAACGGAACTAAAATAAATAATCATGAAAAAGATAAAGACATTTTGAGAACATTTAAGCACATTCAACAAGAGTCAATAACCTATTGGTTTGTAATTGGTAGCGGAAAAAATCTAAATGTTCAAATTCTTAAAAATTTTTAACCAATTAAATAAAACACCATGAAAAAAGTACTAATAGTAATTTACGGAATCATCGCTTACCTTATTTTTCTTATCTCCTTTTTATATGCCATCGGTTTTGTCGGAAACATTCTAGTGCCCAAATCGATAGATTCTGGGGTAGAAATTCCACTTATGACTGCCCTACTGATAAATGTAGGTCTGATGAGTCTTTTCGCAATTCAGCATAGTGTTATGGCACGGCCGATCTTTAAGGAATGGTTTAATAAATATATTAATCCGGCTATTGAACGAAGTACTTATGTTTTGTTATCCAGTCTTATATTAATCTTGATGTATTGGAAATGGCAGCCTATGACTACCATCGTATGGGATACAGATGGTTTAGTATCAACTATTATAATGGTGGTATTCTTTTCAGGTTGGGTTATTGTATTCCTTTCTACTTTAATGATCAGTCACTTTGAACTTTTTGGACTGACGCAGATTTATCAAAATTTTAAAGATCAATCGATGACCACTCCTAAATTTCAGGTCAATTGGTTTTATAAATTGGTAAGACATCCGATAATGTTGGGCTTCATCATCGCCTTTTGGGCCGCACCAACAATGACTTTTGGCCGTCTTTTGTTTGCTGCGGTTACTACAGCCTATATTTTAATTGCTGTTAAATATTTAGAAGAAAAAGATTTGAAACATCTAATTGGGAAAGATTATGAAGCTTACCAAAAAAACGTACCCATGATTATTCCGTTTACCAAATTTAAAAAAGGGTAGTAGAGAGCAGATTGCCTATTTCCGAAAAACTTAACTATTCGCTATCATGGCTTTATAGCGGTTGTCCAGAGGAAACATGCATAACGTCCTTTGGCACACATTAAATATAATTTAATTCAGGGCACGATAAAACAAGCATATGTCATCCTCTAAAATATCTCCTTGTGTTACCAATGTGTTATTAAGAATCCGTGAACAATTCATTAAAGCAGAATTTACATTATGTGATTATTTACAAAATTGATGTAATGATTTATGACCACATCTTATTTCACTTATACAACATTTACTTTTTTAGGAATTCAAATAGTAATATTTTGTCATTTGAAAATAGGTCTTAGGGTAAATGAAATTATTAACATTCACAATTTTAACGCTCATAATAGGTTTAGCAAATTTAAATGCTCAACAAATTGGGGACTATAAAACTGTTGGCTCTGGTAATTGGACAAGTGTAGGTATTTGGAATACTTACAACGGTACTGCATGGGTTCCAGCAACATTTTACCCTGGACAACTTACTGGCACTAATGACGTACTTATTATAGGAGGCAACTCTGTCTCAATTTCATCAATCATTCCAAATACCATAAACTCGGTAACCGTAGGGGATGGAATAGGAGCCTTGGATAATTTTTTTGTAAGCGGAACTTCAACCCTGAATACTCAACTAATCACAATTGCTAATGGTGGGTATGCAGAATGGATTTCCAACGTAAGTTTATCTCTTCCAGCAGGGGCCAATTTCAAGATTAACCCAGGTGGTGAACTTGCTACCGACAAACCTTGTAATGCTGCAAAAAGATTAATCATAGGTACAACAATCTATTCAACATGTAACGGAGCTGCTGGGGCTCAGTATAGTTTTACTGATTTAAATGAACAGGGCGGAACGTTGTCGGTAACACCAACTTCGAATAGCCCAATATGCGAAGGAGACTTATTGAATTTATATTCGAATCCATCAGGCACAGGTTCCTCAAGCGCATCATTTCTTTGGACAGGGCCAAACGGATACACTTCAACTAGCCAAGATCCAGTAATTTCTAATCTTACTCAAGGTAATTATAACTATACCATTACCATAAGTGACTCGGCAGGAAATACAAATACTAAAACTTTAAGTATTTCAGTGTTACCCACACCTGTAATAACAAGTACAACGCCCGGCTTCAGAAATGGTCCTGGAACTGTTGTTTTAGGAGCCTCTGCATCTTCAGGTATTTTAAATTGGTATGTAAACCCTTCTGGAGGTTCTTCTTTAGGAACCGGAACTTCTTTTACTACACCCACTATTTCCACATCTACTAGTTTTTATGTAGAGGCATCTGAGAACGGCTGTATTTCTGGGAGAGTAGCTGTTTTCGCCACAGTCAATACTTCTACCGTTATTACCAACCGTAGAATAACCTACCGGATAAAAAAGAATTAGTAAAAGATTTCCAAATAAGTTAATCTTTAGAATTCCAGAAGACACTCTTAAATCATTTTTTTGAAGGCGAAAAGTAATTTAAATGTTACGAAGATATATTGATAAAATACATCAGAGAAAGCTATCGAAAAAAGCCAAATTGGTGTGCCCTATTTTTTTATTAGAATAAAAAAAGCCGACTAAAAAGTCGGCTTTTTCACTCTGTACAGGCGGAGAGACTCGAACTCTCACACCTTGCGGCACTAGATCCTAAGTTCAGCTTTTCAGAATATCAAATCATATCAAAATAATATATATAATTGATTTTTAATTACTTATAATTTTATTCATACTCAATTGAATCGATATGAAACCATAAAATGTGTTACCCATGTGTTACCCCGAATGTTTATCTTTATAAAAAATCGGTAAGATATGGCTACCTTAAAAACAGTTTTACACACGAAAACCGACACAAAAGGCAACAAAGATTATAGACTTGCTCTGAGGCTCACTGTAAATCGTAAACGAAGTTATTACCATTTGGGGCAAAAAGTAGACCCGAAATTTTGGGACGAAAAAGCCGGAAAAGTAAAATTTTCCCATTCAAGACATAAGCAGTTGAATAGGCTAATACGAAAGAAGTATGATGAGGTTGAAGATATCATATTTGAAATGGAAGCTTCGAAACAGAATTATTCCGCAAAACAAATTATAGACTCCATCAGAAAAAACACCAAGAGGCTATCGTTTTTCGAACTTGCCGATGAGCATGTCGAAGATTTAATCAAAGCAAATAATCATAACAGAGCAATCTCTGATAGAAGTAAAATAAACAGAATAAAAGAATTCGCTAAAAAGCGCAACTTGGATTTTGAAGAAATTGATGAAAATTTATTAAAAAAGTTGAAAATATATCTCCGCACTACTGCCGGACTATCCGAACGATCGGTTATGAATGTCTTCGTCATGATTCGATTACTTTATAATAAGGCCATTAGCAGAAAATTAGTAGATAGAAAGTTTTACCCCTTCGGTAAAGACAAAATAAAAATCAAATATCCCCAGACTATCAAAATAGGTCTTGATGAAACCGAAATTCGTAAAATCGAAGAACTTGACTTGGACCCAAGAACATCCGTGTGGCATACTAGAAATGTATTCTTATTTTCATTCTATCTAGCGGGAATTAGGATTTCAGACGTTTTAAGAATGAGATGGTCAGATATTGTGGGTGACAGATTATATTACAAGATGAGCAAAAATGACAAAGCTGATTCCTTAAAGCTCCCAATACCTGTAATCACTATTTTATCATATTATCGAAGAGATAAAAAAACCAAATCTGATTATATATTTCCAGAACTCAAAACCATACCCATTAAAGATTCAAAAGCTATTTATTCGAGAATTAAAACCTCAATTAAAAGACTAAATTCAAATCTAACCATAATTGCGAACCTTGCCGGAATCGATAAAAAAATCACCAATCATATCGCCCGTCATAGTTTTGGAAATATAGCCGGTGATAAAGTTTCTCCACAAATGCTTCAGAAATTATATCGACATACTCATCTAAGTACTACTATAGGTTATCAAGGCAACTTCATTCATAAGAACGCTGATGAAGCTTTAAACGCAATAATTAATTTTTCTAAATAATCATGGAATTGTAAATATCTTCAACGAGGTGATTATTTCTGTCCCTTAAGAGGCAAACTAAAGATAATATTCAAAAAAACCAATATTTGAAACACTTCAAAAAAAGGTTTTTATACTTGGTGATTTATTCTCTAAATCAGCTATTTACACTACCTGGATATTTTATTTACGGGTTCATAAACTTATAAATCTTGTGTTTGGATAATTTAGGATTTGCCCCTTTACCACCGGCAATTAAAGCTCCAACAGCACAACCAAAATTGAGTGCATCCTGTGGGCCATCCCCGTTCATAAGTTTATAAACTACAGAAGCCAAGAAAGAATCCCCCGCGCCAACTGTATCCAAAACTTTAATGCGATATCCACTATTATAATAAAAATTGCCCTTGGTGTATAAAACTGCTCCGTAAGCTCCTTTGGTCACACATATGGAATCTGTGCCACTTACTTTTGCTATGAAGCTAATAATCTGTTCAATCGAGTTATTTTTACAACCTAAATAATCGGCAACTTCAAAAAGCTCATCATCATTGAACTTAATAAAATTTGATTCTTTCATCAAATCAATAAGAAGCTCATAGGTATAGTGTGGGACCCTTAGATTTACATCAAAAACTTTATAGTGCACATGCTTCAATATAGATTTTAGAGTGGATCTAGTTATTGCGTGGCGACACGCCAGGCTACCAAATATTATCACATCGCTATCTTTTACCAAGTCTTGATGTGTTTCGAGCATTACAATTTTATCCCAAGCTACAGGATATGGAATATCGTAGGAGGCCACACCCTTTTTGTCAAGTAATACATTTACTAGTCCTGTTGGATACTCATGTTGCACCAATATTCCGCTAGTATCTATGCCCTTCTTTTTAAGATATCGGATAATCTCCTTACCGTTGGAATCACCACCTACGCAGCTTATCATTGAAACATCAACGCCAAGCGATTTCAATCTTACGCTAACGTTAAGCAGTGCGCCCCCGATTTTAGAATATGTTGGAAAATTATCAAAAAGAACTTCTCCAAAACATACTGCTTTTATTTTTTGCTTAGATATTTCCATTTTTTTTGTCAATTAGATTTCATAAAAAAAAGCACGGGAAACAACCCCCGTGCTTTTACAAACTAACTCAACTAACTCAGATTACTGAATTTTCTTGATTGATAAAGTCCTCTAATATCCTGGGTTTTGAACATAGAGACCTCCAGTAAAATCAATTTCTCTTTGCGGTATTGGATAATATTCATCTCGACCAGATGTAAATTGAGCATTGGCAAGAAAATCTCTTTTTGTTTTTTCCACAGCCAAATATGCATTCAAAGTTTCTTCTGCAATTCCCCATCTTACAAGGTCATACCATCTATGTCCCTCCATTGCAAACTCCAACCTTCTTTCGAATATTAAGGCTTTCCATGCATAATCTTTTGATGGAAACGAAGCATATGGTGCGATTGCATAGATATCAACTGCACCTGCATCCATTGGCCTTTGTGTACTTGCGGCAGCACGATTCCTCAATTGATTAATAATTGGCAAGGCCTCATCCCACCTATTCAATTGAATTAAAGCTTCAGCCTTCCAAAGAAGAACATCGGCATATCTGATAAAATCCACATTCTTGGAAGTTCCAACAAATGGCCCTTCCTTAACATAGCAGGAACAATCCGGCGCTTGTTGTTCTTTCATATTCCCAAAATATCCATAAACTCCCGGATCTCTGGCCCAACTAAAATTATATAACATATCTCCTGAATCGTTTACTGTATTCCTGTATTTAAAAGGTCTTCCCGGTATACCAACGGTATGATCAATCCTAGGGTCAACGCTCAAACCACTATCAGGTGGGGTTGTGCCATTTGCATCTACACTGGTAAAAATATCTGCATTATTGAAGGTGTCCAAAAGTGGTAGTCCAGTATCATCGGTCTTAAAGGAATTAACCATATTCTGACTGGCCAAATGAAATCCACAGCAGCCATAAAGCCCTGTACCGTGTGGAGAATTTAAACCGGTAACGAAACTAACCCTCCCAACAGTTGTACCATCATTGATAGAAAACTGGGCCGCCCAAATAGATTCTGGCCCATTATCAAAACCATCCAAGAAATTTTCTCCAAAATCTGGTTGTAGACTACCGGTAACTTCATCGGCATAGTCAATCACCTCTTGTAAACGCACAGTATTGATATTGGTTACTTGGTGTTGGTCATTCTGCTCATAAGCTTGGTACAGTCGTAATTTAGCTAAATAAGCCGCTGCAGCATTTCGGTCCGCCCTTCCTACTTGTTCTTGTGATTGGGGCAGATTATCAAAGGCAAAAAGAAAGTCCTCGGCAATAGTATTCCATAACGCATCATTATCCACATCATTTGAGGTCTGTGCAATTTCTTCTTGGGTTAAATTCTCGGTGATGTATGGTATTTTCTTAAAGATTAACTTTAACATAAAATGCGAATGTGCCCTTAGAAAGCGTAATTCTGCTTGTCTAGTCGTTTTTTGGGCATATTCACCATCCGGGATATCATTAATAACGGATAGTGCAAAGTTTGCCCTTGATATTGCTTTGTAAAAATCGGTCCACGTTCTAGGTGCCATCCAATCCCCCATATCTGCTATAGTGAGATTATATTGTTCATATTTATCAACAACGTCAACATCACCGCGGCCACCACCACCTTTGTAAGCATCATCTGACCGTACACTGCCAAACACCCATTGATGGGTTAATGGCCCAATCATTTCATCATTGGCAATACCGGCATATGCGGCAATTACCAAAGATTCTGCATTCTCGGCAGTTGCCACGTTTTCATTGGACAAAACACCTTCTGGTTCGTATTCTAAATAATTATCGGAACAGGCAGTGAGCACTAAGGTTGCGCATATCACTGTGGTTATTATTCTATTATATTTCATGATTATCGCTATTTGTTAAAAGTTAATGTTCAAGCCTACTGAGTATACCGTAGGTACAGGAATTCTATTTACATCTGTTCTTTCTGGATCGGAACCAATATATCCTTTTGGGGTAAACCAAAATAAATTTTCCCCTTGTAAATAGATTCGAAGTCCGGTCATACCTGCCATCTTACCTATAATATCAGTTGGCAATGAATATCCTATTTGTAAATTTCTAATTTTAAAATAGGAGTTGTTTCTGAAGATATAGTCTGAAGTATCCGTAAAATTGTTTACCAATGATAATGAAGGTATAGTAGAGCTTGTGTTTTGTGGTGTCCATGCGTTTAGGACTCCAAGACCTGCATTATCTCTTCCTTGAACAAAATTGTTCCAAAACATATAGGAATCAACTCCTATACGACCTGCAACTCCTGAACCGAAGACTGAAAAATCGAAATTTTTGTAACCTACATCCAATCGAATACCATACTCCAAATCAGGAAGGGTATTACCAATAAAATCACGGTCATTACTATCGATAACGCCATTATTGTCTACATCCACTATTTTTATACCACCTGGTCTAGCATTACCAGTTTGAACACCTCCTGTAGGATGGGCATCAACATCTGCTTGACTTTGAAAAAGTCCGTCAGTTCTGTAGCCGAATATCGCAGTTTGAGATTGACCAAGGATCGAATTTTGAGCAGTACCCGGGAATGCCGCTCTAACCTCTTCTGGAAGAAAGGTAATTTCATCTTTAAAGGCACCAAAATTTGTAGAAACACCTAAAGAAAATCCATTATCCCAAACATTGGAATATCCAACATTTAATTCCCATCCTTTAGCAGCAGTTGCAGCACCGTTCAATACTCGTTGTTGTCCTTCTCCAATTACAGATGCAATTGGTGGAGTAGTCAAAATATCCGTAGTTTCCCTTGTAAAATAATCGAACGAACCGCTTATTTTGTTATTTAAAAACCCAAAATCGATACCATAGTTCCATTCTTTTGTCGTTTCCCATTTTAAATTTTGATTCGGTGCCTGGGTAGATACGAAACCTGAAGGTAATGTGCCGGTGTTATTGCCATTTATGTCATAAGCAGTACCTACATTGTAATAAATCTCAAAGAAACCACCGGTCAACTGCGCTTGGTTTTGACCATATCGTGATTCATACAATCCATATCTTGCGGTATTACCGATTTCCTGGTTTCCTACTTCTCCATAACCCGCCCTAAGCTTTAAATTGGAAATCAATTCACTATCCTTTAAAAACTCTTCCTGACTAATTCTCCATCCCAATGTTGCGGCCGGAAAAACACCATATCTATTATTCGCTCCAAATCTTGAAGAACCATCTCTACGAATTGTAAATGATGCCAAATACTTATCATCGTAAGCATAGTTCAATTTACCAAACTGAGAAGCAAGGCTGTATTGCGTGGAAATACCATTATTAGTTCGTGCTCCTGTAGCAGCTGAAAGCACAAAATAAGATTCCTGTTCTACTGCAAAATCATCGGCTTGTGCAAAAATGGTATCAAAATCCTCTCTTATGGACTCAATACCTAATAGGGCACCAAATCTGTGTTTTCCGATTTCTAAATTATAATTCAAGGTGTTTGAAAAAGTTAATGTTCTTAATTTATTGGTGTCAAAAATCAGCCTATTGTTACTTCTTGTAACAAACCCGTTAAATACTTTAGGCTCGATATTTTTCCTTTTGAAATCGCTGAAATCTATACCTAAACTAGAGCGGAACTTAAGGTTATCAAGAATACTTATCTCAGTAAAAACATTTCCGAAGAAGTTATTTTTGGTAGCATTGTCCCATCTATTCAGGTATTGCATTAATAAGGGGTTGTTCCTGTCGGAATAACCAGCTCCCAAGGGTCCGGCAAATTCACCATTTGCGTCATAGACAGGAATGGTGGGTGCTAAGGTAACAGACAAACCAGTAGTAGCTGCACCCCCAACATCACTTGAAACCAATGTTTCATTTGATGTGGAAATTTGTGTGTTTACTCCAAATTTTACCCTGTCGTTGAAAAGGTTAGTAGTTCCATTAATTTTTGCAGTATATCTATCATAACCTGTATACTTTAACATACCAGTATTCTTAAGATAGCCTAGATTAATCAATAAAGAAGACTTTTCTGTACCTGTGGAAACAGTAACCTCATTATTAAACACATATCCTGTTTTATATACCTCGTCTTGCCAGTTGGTATCCCCGGCAGGAACATTTGAGTCACCACCAACAAAAGGCTGTACGTTCACTCCATTTAAAACTGGATTGGCAAAATCATTATTCCAATCAAAATTGTAAATTTCACCGTAACCGGCATTTGGGTCCGCTCCATCATTTACGGATGCGCGCCATAAGGCTTCACCACGTTGTTGGGAACTCAACATATCATAACGTTGATTCCGCTCGGATTGAGTCGATAGGTTGGAATTGATGCTTACCGTAAGACGTTCCCCTTTAAGACCACCTTTTGTACTTACCACAATAACCCCATTTGCCGCTCTAGAACCATAAATCGAAGAAGCTGAAGCATCTTTCAACACTTGAATGGATTCTATTGTCGCAGGATTTAAACTCGCGAATACCTCTTGCCGTTTTGTGGGCACACCATCTATGATGTAAAGCGGATCATTATTCCCTAAAGTGGTAAGTCCTCTTATAAGTATTCTGCTGTTTAGCCCGGTAGGATCACCGGATTTTTCAATGAAAAGACCACCGACTCGTCCTTGTAAGGCCTGCATGGCATTACCAGAACTTAAACTTTGACCTTCTATTGGGGCAATATCCACTACGGTTACAGCTCCAGTCAAATCTACCTTACGTTCGGTGGAATATCCTGTCAATACGACTTCATCAAGCTGTTGTGCATCCTCTTGTAGCGCAACATTTATCTGTGATTGGCCGTTAACGAGAACTTCCATCCTAGTAAATCCAATATAGCTAAAGACAAGGGTTGCTTCAGCATCTACATTGTTTAATTCATAATTACCGTCAAAATCCGTAGTTGTTCCTGTTGTAGTGCCCTTTATAATAACTGAAGTTCCAGGCAAGGGTAAACCATCATCGGAAGAGGTGACCGTACCTGTAATCTGTCCCTGGGCCATTAGACCTATTGGAACAATTACCATTAATAATAGCAAGAGTTTTAATTTCATAATTGTTTAGTTTAAGTTAAATTTAAGTTGATGTATTTCTATGTATTCGAGTTTGGATTCTTCTGATGGAGCTTCAAAATAGAGACTATCGAATGGTGCTTTCGGAAAGAATATTTCTGTCATTACGGTTTGGCCGTCATCAAAGAATAATTCTATGGAAGTTTTATCGATTACTATTGTTCCTGTCCAATCATTTTGAGAAGCGATTCTTGGAGCTACGGCAATTCTGTCACTAAATTTGTTTGAAAAATCAGTGATTCCCGCCTTATTTCTATCCACAAAGTAATTACCCTTTGTGGCATCATAACCGAAACGTAAACTATCTCCTTCACTATTCGACAGTTCAAAAGTGTAAACGCCATCAACTAAATCTTCTACTTTAAAGTTAATTTGGGCACGTGTAAAATCGATTGCCTTAGAAGTGGTCAACAAGGTCTTTCCTTCAAGTAGAACATCGGAATTTTTAAGTTTCTCACTCGCAAATTCATTGAGTTCAGGAACAGGATTAGCAACTAAGCGAAACGTATTTTCGCCCTTTGTTAATTCTAACGTACGTGCTATTGTCATGGCACTGCGCCATTTTTCAGTAGGTACCTCGTTGGCATATAGCCAATTAGACATCCATCCCATAAATAGCTTACCACCATCTTTGTTTTCAATATTTGAAAAAGTCACGCCCGCATAATCGTCACGACCATAATCTACCCAGAAACTATGCTCTTTTCCCATCTCCTGCTTGAATGATTCATCCAAAATAAAATTTGAACCATCAAAATCACCTACAAAATATTGGGTGGCCGAACCTGTATTGGGCCCACCAGGATTTATACTTACCAACAAAACCCACTTTTTTTCTGAACTGCCAATGATTGGTAATTGAAAGAAATCTGGACATTCCCAAACTCCATCATGATTACCAATACCTTCTCCAAAACTTGTAAGTTTTTCCCATGATTTTAGGTCCTTGGAAATATAGAATTGAATTTCATGGCCAGCGGCCAAAACCATTGTCCATCTTTTCCCCTTTGCATCCCAACTAACTTTAGGATCTCTAAAATCCCTAGCGCCCGGATTTTTTAAAACTGGATTGTCTTTGTATTTTGTCCAGGTAAGACCTTCATCTAACGAATAAGCAATACTTTGATTTTCGACGTCTATTTCACTTGTTTTCTCTTTTTTAGGGTCATGGCTGGTAAAAATTGCAACAATAGGGGTTTTGCCATCTACTCCAAAGCCTGATGTATTCTCATGGTCTACAACGGCACTACCTGAAAAAATATACCCTAAATCGTCTGGGTATAAGGCTATAGGTTGTTCTTTCCAATTGAATAGATCGGTACTAATAGCATGCCCCCAATGCATAGGCCCCCAAGTGGTACCATCAGGATAATGTTGAAAATAGAGATGGTAATATCCGTTATAAAAGAACATTCCATTTGGATCATTCATCCATCCTGTAGCTGGTGTAAAATGGAAATTTGGTCGGTATAACGCTTCATTTGAACTGGCAAGCGTATCTTGTTCACTTTGAACTTGGCCATTGTTCTTTTCCTTAGGGTTTTTACAAGAAACCACCATTGAAAAAATTCCTATTATTATTGCGAACCTGAATATTTTATTTTTCATCCTTTTTAATTCTTTATATAACATTAATTTGCTTTCTGTTCTGCATGACCAATGATATCGTCTGTTCTATTCTTTCTTCCTTTTATAAGTTTATTACTAAGTTCTTCTAGCGAAATTCCCTTGGTCTCTGGCATAATAAATGCCACGAACAACAATTGTAAAATCATCATAAAAGCAAAAATGGCGAATACGCTACCAGCACCTATGGAGGTAAAAAGAACTGGAACCAATGAGGGTATAATAGCGGCTAAAATCCAATGAACCGAACTACCGAACGATTGACCAGAACCTCTTAAATGATTTGGGAAGATTTCAGAAATGAACACCCAGATTACTGTTCCCTGTCCTATGGCATGTGCCGCAATAAAGAGAAATAAGAAAATGGGAACTGCCATGCCTTCCCAATTAAGGAAAAAAGCACAAGCTACTAATGATAGGGAAATTATGTAACCAACAGAACCTATATACATTAGTTGTTTCCTACCTAGCCGGTCAATAAGAAAGACACCTAATAGTGTAAAAAGCATATTGGTCACTCCTATTCCAATACTGCTTAAAAGTGCCGTACTTTCACCTAGACCTGCTTCTTCGAATATTCTTGGGGCATAATAAAGAAATGCATTGATGCCAGAAAATTGGTTGAACATGGCAATTAAAAAAGCCAACATGAGCGGAAACCTATATTTTTTAATAAATATGTTTTCCCCGGAAACAATGTTTTCGCTTTCTGTTTTAATCTCTAACATTAATGCTTCTGGATCTTGATCAGGATTGATAAGTCGCAATACTTTTTTTGCTTCGTCTGTGCGCATTTTGGTCAACAACCATCTTGGGCTTTTTGGAACCGTTAATACAAATAGGGTATAGATAAATGCAGGTATAGCCTCTACACCGATCATCCATCGCCACGCATTTTCTCCAATACCGCTTAACAAGTAGTTTGATAAGAATGCTACTAAAATGCCGAATACGATATTAAACTGGTAAAGCCCTACCAATTTTCCCCGGTCTTTTGCCGGAGCTATTTCTGAGATGTATGCCGGAGCCGCTATGGTTGATGCGCCGACTCCAAGACCGCCGACAAACCTGAATATTGCGAAAGTTATTGGGTCATTGGCAAAAGCTGAACCTAGGGCAGATACTGTATAAAGTATACCTATCCATAATAATGTTTTCTTTCTCCCGATTTTGTTCGTGGGAATCCCACCCAAAATCGCACCCACTACAGTTCCCCATAAGGCCATTGCCATAACAACTGTACCATGGAACATATCGGAAGATTGCCATAGGGCCTGTAGTTTTTTATCGGCTCCAGATATTACTACAGTATCAAAGCCAAAAAGAAAACCAGCTAGTGCAGCGGTAATCGACCAAATCCATATTTTTCTCATAATCGTAATTCTCTAGTACGGTTACTAAAGTATTCTCAAAAAATGAGTATGTATTTTGATGATGTATCAATCTGTTATGTTTTTGTTAAGAAATCTGCAAAAAAGTGTTAAATAATTGATTAACAGATTATTACCATTAATTTTTAACATCAACGAGCATCCAACAATTATATCCATGTTACATAATGTTAGAAATTGATACGTCTAAAAAGAAAAATGTTTGAAATAAGGTTTGTAATGTAACTTAAACAGATTTACGAAATGCCGCTGGAGGCGTGCCGTATTTGTTTTTAAAAGCCGTAGAAAAATAATTTGGAGAGGAAAATCCACTTGTATATGCAATTTCAGCTACTGTCAATGAGCCAGTTTCAAGCATCAATTTAGCTTTTTCCAATCGGATGTTGGCAATGTAATCACTTATACTCATACCCATCATCGCCTTTACTTTTCTGTATAGTTGAACCCTTGAGATAGTAAGGTTTTCCGCAAGGTTTTCAACCGAATAGTCAGAATTTCCCAAATTTTCATTGATAAGAGAATTTAATTGATGAATAAATTTTTGTTCTATATTCCCAAAGGAATTTATTTCTTCAATTTTATGAATGTTACTGGTATAGTAATACCGAAGTTTCTCTCGATTATAAAGTAAGGACTTAATCGACTGAACCAAAATGGAATAGCTGAAGGGTTTAGTCAGATACAAATCTGCTCCTGATTGAAGTCCTTTGATATAAGATTCTTTATTACCCAAGGCGGTAAGTATTATAGTGGGAATGTGAGAAGTTCGTAAATCCTTTTTTAAAATTTCACAGATCTCAAAACCATCTTTATTTGGTAGATTGATATCACAAAGTATTATATCGGGGACAGTTTCAAAAGCCTTCTCAATAGCATCTGTGCCATCGGATAGATAAATATCATACTCTAATTGTAATTTGTTCTTGAGAAATTGTGATAGATCCTTATTGTCTTCAATTATCAATACCGAGTACTTTTCTTTGTTTTTACTCGGTGCCTGAATCAAGTAATTATCATCTATCAAATATTCTGAAGTAAAATCGATGATATTGGTATCTACCAAATCTTGTTCTGCTATTATTTCTGTTTCATCAAAATATGCTTGTCCCTTATATATTGTTATAATGAACTCCGTTCCATGTAAAGACTTGACTTGGATAGTTCCCTTGTGCATTTCCACAAACTCCTTGCTTAAATGCAATCCTATTCCAGAGCTGTTTTTTCTATTGTTTGATCCTTTAAAAAATGCTTGAAAGACCCCATCCATTTCATTTTTAGGTATTCCGATACCTGAATCCTTAAAACGAATGTTAACGGTATTGCTACGCTCATCATCTTCAATAGTAATTCCAATCTTGCCATTATCGGGCGTGAACTTAAAGGCATTAGAAAGTAAGTTGAAATAGACTTTATCCATCAAATTCCTGTCTATAAATACATTCAATGATTCATGATTGGAGTTTAACCTGAAATCGATATTTCTTTTTTTTGCCTCCCTCTCAAAATCTTTATAAATGATTTTTGAAAAGTCGAATAAATTGGTTTTTGATGCCTTTATGTTAAACTTGCGATCTTCAATTTTTCTAAAATCAAGCAATTGGTTGATCAATCTCAATAGGCGATTAGAATTATTGTAAATGAGTTCTACCTCGTTCATAATTTTAGAACCTTTCACCTTAGCAAAATCGCTCATAGATTCAATAGAACTTAATATTAACGTAATGGGCGTTTTAAATTCATGAGAAAGTCCTGTAAAGAAATTTAATTTCGCCTCGTTACTGATTTTAATTTCCTTCGCAATTTTTTCAATTTGATTCCGCTGAATAGTAATCTTATTATTCGTCAACTCAAGCTGTCTGTTCTTTTTTCGAATAGCAAAAATGGAATAGATGCTATATATTGCAAGGCTTAGTATAATTGCCAAAAGTGCCATCGTAATTTTTAGAAGGTTACTTTGAGAATAATAGAGTTCTTCCTGTTTTTTTATAGCGGCCAATTGTTCCTCCATTTTAGCTTGCTGTTCATTGATTTTTTCAAATTGATTGAACATAATATCCGCATTCAACTCATTTATAATGGTAGTTGAAAGTATATTGTTCTTGGGAATGGATTCTTTACTTAAAATTTTCAATGCCAATTTTATGGCTTCATCACCACCAGTAGGATAGAGAACAGTTGCCTTTAAAACTCCATCTTTTACTGCCTGAATTCCTCCATTAGTTCCGGCAAGACCATCTACTCCAATAAAAATGATTTCATTTTCCATTCCCAAATCACGTGCCACTTCCCAAGCTCCAACTGCCATTCTATCGTTATGGGCAAATACGTAATCTACAATAATATCATCATTTAATAGCTGTATCAACCTGTTCTGAATAGACTCCTTTTCCCAGTCCCCTTCAATGGTCGCCACAATTTGGGCCTTTTTAAATTGATCTAACACTTGTTGAAAACCAATCGCTCTTTCTTCGGCAGGTGAAGAACCAGCCAAACCTTTAATTTCAATAATTCGTATGGAATCGTTATAGTTTGATGCAATTATTTCCTTTGCCGCATTTCTTCCTATTTCAATATTATCTGCGCCTACATAGGCAGTATATTGTTGACCTTCGGTTTTTCTATCCACCACCAAAACGGGAATTCCGGCTTTGATTGCCTTCTTTACTACCGCTGTAATAGGTTTAGATTGAATAGGCGAGACAATTAGTACATCTACGCTATCTGCAATAAGCTCATCTATCTGTTTTATTTGTGTTAGTACATCGTAATTAGCATCTTTAATTTGTAAATCAATTTCAGGGTTCATTGAAGCCTGTAACTTCATCGAGTTGTTCATGGAACGCCTCCAATCGTCATTGGTCATGGCTTGAGAAAACCCTATATGTATTTTGTCTTTGTCCTTATTTCGATTACACGAGAAAAAGGAAAAAACCAAAGAAATATTCAACAAGATGAAAATGTACCTTTTAGGTCTCATAAATTTGTGATGAAATGTAAACTTAATGAAATTTGAATTTACTTGACTAATACAGTGGAAAGTTGAAAAAGCTAAGCTAAAAATTAAATTTTAGGGAAATACATTAAAAATAATCTTTTCTTGAGGCAGTATCTTTAAATGGAATACCGATCTTTTTACGTAATAATAAAATATCAAATCGTACTTAAGATAATCTAAACATGGAAAACTGACTTTTTTCCCGTTCAAATTTCACCATCCCTTGATTTTCAATTGTTGATAACCTAGAATTACCTTACAAATCGCACACTTTGCCAAGATTCAAAATGGTTCCATTTGGTATCAAATGAAACCGAATAAAATTTGTTCTTCCTCAACTTAATCCCGTTTGGTTCATTTTGATTCAAGATGCTGTATATCAATTATTTGTGGATAACTAATTGTATCGTTCCATAGTGCTGTTTACCTATTTTCATACATTTATCCAGTAAAAATATTGAAGGAAAACAAAAGCGCTTTTGTTCATTTCGTAACCTTAAAAAGAAACAAAATGGACACTATTTTAATACTCGAACGGCTGGACCGTTTGGAAAAACTTTTGATGGCGAACAAGGAGGTGCTGACCTTCGAGGAGACCTGTGACTATACGGGAATATCCAGAAGCTATCTCTACAAACTTACTGCTGCTGGAACCGTTCCACACTCCAAACCCAACGGAAAACTTATTTTTTTCGAACGGAAGAAAATAGAGGATTGGTTGCTCCAGAACGAACGGAAACCCATACAGGAAATCGAAACGATAGCGAAGCATGTTCGATAGGAATTTGCTTTTCTAAACTTTTCAAAATTCATTATTACATCTTGGGAATCCCCTGGGTGTTCAAAACATTTTTTATGAAAACAGTACCTTACTTACGGGTGGGAACATCGTACTACAAATTGGTGCAGGCACCGACCATCGCCGGACATTTTAACGAGATCTTGGTCCATTGGAACATCGAGACCATCCGCCAGGACCATGGCAAGGATTACCTGAGCAAGGTTCCCAAATACGATGGCTTTACCTGTATACCCAATCATATTGATTTTAAACAGGAATATAAAGGGTTCTACAATACCTATTCCCCGTTACCTGCAATCCCAAAAGAGGGGGAATACCAAAGCTCATTGAATTTTGTGAAACACATTTTTGGCAAGCACTATGAACTGGGATTAGACTATCTGGAATTACTCTATACGAGACCGGTACAAGTACTGCCCATTCTTTGTTTAGTTTCCAAGGAACGTTCCACAGGCAAGAGTACTTTTTTGAAATGGCTTAAGGCCATCTTTGACAATAACATGACCTATCTGACTAATGATAGTTTCAGCAGCCAGTTCAATGCAGACTGGGCGAACAAGCTGCTCATCTGCATTGACGAAGTACTGTTCAATAAAGAGGAATTGACCGAACGGATCAAATACCTGAGCACCACCAATATCAACAAGTTGGAGGCTAAGGGAAAGGACAAAAGGGAAGTGGAGTTCTTCGGCAAGTTCATCCTGTGCAGCAATAACGAGGACAACTTCATCAAGATAGACGGGAACGAGACCCGTTTTTGGGTCTTGAAAATACCCGTGCTCAAAAAAGAGGAGACCGATTTCCTGAATCAACTGAAATCGGAGATACCCACCTTTCTACATTACATACAAAAGCGGCAGTTATCGAGTGAGCACACCACCAGAATGTGGTTCACCCCAAAACAGATTAGAACGGTCGCGTTAAGAAGATTGGTACAGAACAACCGGAACCGGGTGGAGAAGGAACTTGCCAGTATCCTGTTCAGTGTCATGGAAAAGTTCGAACTGGAGGAAATACATCTCTGTCCCATCGATGCGCTGCACCTGCTGAACAAAACCCGTGTCAAGACCGACTTGACCCAGTTGCGGAAATTGCTGAAGAACGATTGGAAACTAGTCAACCAGGACAACTCTAACAAATACCAAAAAGTGACCATTTGGAGCGACGGGGATATTCACATGACCGATGCCAAAGGAAGGTACTTTACGGTGGAAAAAGACTTTTTGAACAAAAATTTCGATGATACGATGACGGAATAGGACGGGGCCAATGTTCATAGGGGCCGAAGCCATCATCAAACTGTCATCATTTTGTCATCAAAAAAAATAATGATGACGGAAAAAGATTATAAAAAAGAAGAACGATGATATGATGACAAAACGATGACAGGGAAAACCTAATGCTATAGGGGCCTTAGGAGGTGTTGTCATCATATCATCAAAAAAATAGGTAAAACCATTTGGCTTATGAAAGAAAAAAGAACAACAGGATTATCGTGTGAAAGAGCCCGAGCTTTTCCCATCGAAAAAGCGCTGGCAAAACTAGGGCACTTTCCGACCAGGACAAACGACAAAGAAGCTTGGTTCCTGAGTCCTATCCGCTCAGAAACCCAAGCCTCTTTCAAGGTGTCCAAGAAACTCAATAGATGGTACGACCATGGTGAAGGGACCGGAGGCAATGTTATCGATCTGGTGTGTAAAATCACCAAATCCTCAGTAAAGGAAACTTTAAGGTTTTTAGAACAGGACCGGACCTCTTTCTCTTTTCAACAGCAGCCAGTTTTAAGCAATGATAACCATAATGGAATACAGATTCTTCATGCACGACCCATCCGGCATTATGGTCTTTTAAAATATCTATTTGAACGAAGGATTTCCATTTCGACAGCATCGGCCATTTGTATGGAAGTCCATTACCTGAATAAGGGAAGACGCTACTTCGCCATCGGATTGAAGAACGTTTCGGGTGGATGGGAACTACGGAACAACTATTATAAGAATAGTAGTTCGCCCAAGGATATCACGCATATCAAAAATGGAAATGAAAAACTCATCGTTACCGAAGGGATCTTCGACCTGTTATCGATTTTAGAGGGTACCGAAGAATCAAATTTGGAATATGATTTTCTGGTCTTGAACTCTACGGCCTTTCTAAAGAAAGGTATGAAGATTATTAATAGTTATAGCCAAATCGACCTGTATTTGGACAATGACCAAAATGGAAAAGGAGCGACGCAAAAGTTGATGGCCCGTTCCAATATCTGCCTGGACAAATCAATTCTTTACGAAGGATTCAAGGATATGAACGAATGGCTGGTAAAAAGTGCTAAAAAGGGACTTGGTCAGGAAGCGCGAGATGTGTCTTTGTTGCCACAAAGGCAAACTCGCTTTACTCCCGATGGTCGCAAAGTAAAAAAGAAATGAAACGTACGTACATCAAATTTAGATGCTCCATCTACGAGAAAAAACTGCTAAGGAAAAGGGCGGAACGGGCAGGACTTTCCCTCTCCGAATATTGCCGCAGTTCCGCCTTCGGCAATACCGTCATCGAACGTTTGACCGAGGAACAATTGGCCCAATATAAAATGCTGGTGAAGTACAAGGGGAATTTTACGCGCATCGGGAATATGTTCAGAAAACACAACCCCAAACTGGCCAGCGAGGTGGAGCAACTGGCGGAAGAAATACGAACGCACCTTTATAATTTTAAAAGAGTGAAGTAATGATTGGAAAGGGAACGTCCATAGCGCATACAGGTATAAGTATCGATTACGGTTGGAACCAGGAGAAGGACTCGGAAATCGTATTTAGCCAACATTTGGCCGGGAACAAACCCCAAGAGATCACCGAGGAGTTCAGGTTGATACAGGAAGAGAACACCCGTTGTCAAAAGAACACCTTGAGCTTTATACTCAGTCCGACCCAAGAGGATGGTAGGAACCTTTCCAAGGAACAGTTAGGGGAACTGACCCAAAAGTTTATCAAAGAAATGAAGCTTAAGGAACGACAGGCCATCGCCTTTGTCCACAGGGACAAGGCACATACCCATGTTCATCTGTACGTGAACCGTATCGGTTTCGATGGAAAGGCTTATAACGACAGTTTTATTGGAAAACGAAGCCAATTGGCAGCAGAGAATGTGGCAAAGGAAATGGGACTGACCACGGTCAAGGAAGTACAATTGGAAAAGGAACTGAATTCGATACAGGTACGTCTCGAAATGAAGAACATACATCAAAGGGTAATGGAAACCGAAAGGCCAAAAACATTAGACTCCTACATCAAGACTATGAAAGAAAGGAATGTGGAAGTCATCCCGACAATAAACCGGGCCAATAAGTTACAGGGCTTCCGATTCCAATATCACGGTCTTAACTTCAAAGCCAGTGAGGTACACCGCTCCATGTCCGGAGGAAAGATCATGGCACAACTTTCACTGAATAAAGGTATTGCAAAACCAAAAGAGGTCGGAAAATCGGTCCAGCTTATGGGGAAGACCTTGGAAATGAGTACCAATTTAGCCACAAGCATCGCCAAGAATATCATCAAAAAAACCATCAAAAGGGCCATCGATACCGGAATAGGATTTTAAAAACAAAAAGCTATGGGATATAAAAAACTGGACGAGGTAATGGAACTGCTCACCGACGAGTTGGATGGGTTCAACAAGTCCATCGATAGATTGGAACGGTTGTCTCAGAATACGGACAACATCAAAGTAATGCCCGATACTTCAGAAATTGAAAGGTTGCTCCGAGAGCATCTGAATTCCGAGAAGATTAATACCCAAAAGCTTCAGGAATCCGTTCAGAAAATTACTGAGCTGGTTTCATTGGCCAGATTGGTTCCGAAGGTACAGTTGTGGATTCATTACTCGATTTGGTTCATTTCTTTGGTTATCATAGGATATCTGGCTCTACAGGTCTCCCGAATCGGGGAAGTCCAGGAAAAGGCCTTTACCGAGGGAGAGCAAGAAGTAATCTCCAACCTGAAAGGATATTTTGACCAGAACCCCGGGCATTACAAATCGTACCAGAAATGGTTAAAGGAAAAAGATAGTGTTCCAAACCGAAAGTAGTATGCGCCCTATGAAATTTTTGCTTGACGCTTATCTGCCGGAACACTACAAAAATTCCATAGGATCCATGCGCAGGTAAGTTATGGTAAGATTTGGGACTGGTGCCTGAAACACCTATAAAAGACTAAAAACTATTAATTTGACTTCAAATAGTTAGAAATGGTATCATCTAAAATATCCAAAAGAAAAATATCGGATTGTGTTACCTATGTGTTACCCAGAACTAAAAAAGCCGACTCCTAAAAGTCGGCTTTTCCTTGTTGTACAGGCGGAGAGACTCGAACTCTCACACCTTGCGGCACTAGATCCTAAGTCTAGCGTGTCTACCAATTCCACCACGCCTGCATACTTTTCAAACCACATAAATAGTGATTATCGGGCTGCAAATATAAGCCAAAAATTCAATTCTTTAAATTTTACCATTTAAAAATTGCGCTTTTTGTACTTTTATCAAAAGTCATACAAAATATAACATGCAAAACGTAAATAATTATCTATCGGAAAATAAGGGCCGATTTTTAAAGGAGCTTATTGAATTACTTAAGATCCCGTCAGTTAGCGCAGATCCTGCTTTCTCTCAAGATGTGGTTGATACTGCTAAATTGGTAAAGAAAAGATTAGAAGATGCAGGTTGTGATGTTGTTGAAATTCATGAAACTGCTGGTTACCCAATAGTATATGGAGAAAAAATTATAAATTCTGATTTACCAACAGTGTTGGTATATGGTCATTATGATGTACAACCAGCAGATCCAATTGACTTATGGCATTCCCCACCGTTCGAGCCTATTATTAAAAAAACAGATGTACACCCAGAAGGGGCCATTTATGCTAGAGGGGCCTGTGATGATAAAGGCCAAATGTACATGCATGTAAAAGCATTAGAATTGATGGTGAAGACCCATCAACTTCCTTGTAATGTAAAATTCATGATTGAAGGCGAAGAGGAAGTGGGTAGTAATAATTTAGGGATTTATGTGGCTGCCAATAAAGAGAAATTGGCCAATGATGTTATTTTAATTTCTGATACAGGAATGATTGCTAACGATGTGCCTTCAATAACAACCGGACTTCGTGGATTAAGTTATGTTGAAGTTGAAGTAACCGGACCAAACAGAGATTTGCATTCGGGACTTTATGGTGGTGCAGTGGCCAACCCAATCAATATTCTAACAAAAATGATTGCAAGTCTTCATGATGAGAACAATCATGTAACCATACCTGGTTTTTACGATAAGGTAGAAGAGCTGTCAAAAGAAGAACGGGCTGAAATGGCAAAAGCACCTTTCAGTTTAGACAACTATCAAAAAGCTTTAGATATAGCATCTGTTTACGGTGAAAAAGGGTACTCTACCAATGAACGTAACTCCATTAGACCAACATTAGATGTCAATGGTATTTGGGGTGGGTATATTGGTGAAGGTGCCAAGACTGTTATTGCGAGCAAAGCTTATGCAAAAATTTCAATGCGTTTGGTGCCTAATCAAGATTGGAAAGAAATCACAGCGCTGTTTAAAACACATTTCGAAGCTATAGCCCCAAAAGGTGTTACGGTAAAAGTAAAACCACATCATGGCGGACAAGGGTATGTTACCCCTATTGATACCATTGCGTATCAAGCAGCATCAAAAGCCTATGAAACAACATTCGGCAAAAAACCAATTCCACAACGTAGTGGTGGTAGTATTCCAATTGTTTCTTTGTTTGAAAAAGAATTAGGTAGTAAGACTATTCTAATGGGATTTGGATTGGATAGTGATGCCATCCACTCCCCTAATGAACATTTTGGAGTGTGGAATTATTTTAAGGGTATTGAAACTATCCCTTATTTCTACCAGTATTTTACTGAAATGAATAAATAAAACAAATGTCTTTGCGAGGAAGTTCAAAAAACTCCTCGCAAAGACGTTTTATATTTTCTTCACGTACTTCGTAATAATTACAGTAAGCGTAGGGCCTACTTTACCCTCAATAAATTCAGCATTCTCGCGATCTAAAGAAATTCTACGAACCGCAGTACCTTGTTTAGCAATTTGGCTAGAGCCTTTTATTTTAAGATCTTTAATTAGAACAACACTATCTCCGTTCTCTAGAATAACACCGTTTACATCTCTATGAATAATTTTATCAGCTTCGGCCATTCCTTCACCTGTAGCTTTTGCCCAATCTAAAACTTCTGGCTCTAAGTACAACATATCTAAAAGGTCTTTAGGCCAACCTTCAGACTTTAAACGCGATAACATACGCCACGCAACGACCTTTACAGAATCATATTCGCTCCACATACTATCATTAAGACAGCGCCAGTGATTGGCATCCATTTGTTCTGGGTCTAAAATTTGTGTGCGACATGTTTCACAAGCCAAAATACTAACATCTACGCCACTTATAGAAACCGGCTCCACTTCAAAAACTTCTAAATTATTGGTACCCGTACAAAGTTCACAAGTTGAACCACTACGTTCTTCCAAATCAGATAATACACTCATTATTGGTTATTTTTGATTTCAAATTTAAGCTTTTATAAAAGGATGATGCCACAACAGCCTATACTTAGAAAGCACTTAAATCGTTTTAACTAGTCAATAGAAAAAATTAAGTATTGATTTCAAAGCAAAAAACCAACCTTTTTCTTCGTTCGAGTATCGCTTTGGCTCTAGTTGCTATACTTTTTAAAATAATGCACTGGCAATTTTCTGAAGTATTACTAATTATAGCTGTTAGCGGTATAGCACTATTTTATAGTATATGGTTTAGTCTAAAGACACCAAAACAATGGTTAGACTATGCCAAGTTGTTTTTATTAATCTCATTTTTATTTCAATATTTATTTGGTGTACTTCATTTAAATTATGGTTTTATATTCTCGTATATCTTCAAAATAGCTCTGGTTGTCTTTATAATTGTTTATATAAAAGATCAATTCTTCTCTCTGAATGATACTTCTAAACCAGTAAGAAAAAGACCAGTACCAAAAAAGAAGTATTATTCCATCATTTTAAACACCATTGCTGTCCTTTGCATAGTCGTAGGTGCTCAGTTTAAAATCTTACACTGGGAATTTGGATTGATAAATGGAAACATTCTCTTATCTGTAGGGCTAGTGTCTGCAGCAATTTCAATTGTCACCGGTTTCAAAAAATCATAAATAATTCTAATTATTTTTAACTCTACACTTGTAGAATTGAAATATTTATTCTATGTTTGTAGAACACATTCTAAACTTGTAGAAAATGCAGTTGTCAAAATCGGAAGAAGAATTAATGAATATCCTCTGGAAACAGAAGAAAGCTTTTATGAAAGATTTGCTTGATGAGTACCCAGACCCTAAACCGGCAACGACAACCGTAGCAACCTTACTAAAAAGAATGGCCGATAAAGGTTTTATTGACTACAAAAATTTTGGAAGAAGTAGAGAATATTTTCCCCTTGTTAAAAAGAAAGATTATTTCTCAAAACACGTAAACGGACTCATAAAGAACTTTTTCAACGATAGTGCTAGTCAGTTCGCTTCGTTTTTTACACAAGAAACCAATTTAAGCAAAACTGAATTGGAAGATTTAAAGAAATTAATAGATAGCGAAATCTTAAAAAAATAGACATGATTATCTTCCTTTTAAAATCTGCCGCTTGCATGGCCATCTTTTTGGTCTTCTACAAACTGTTTTTGGAAAACGAAAGCATGCATGTCTTTAAACGCTATTTTCAATTGGCTGCAATTGCTATTAGCTTGGTAATACCAGCGGTTGTTTTTACTGAGGTAGTCTACATAGCGCCAATTTCCACTTCCTTTGCACTAACAGAAGATTATAGTTTAGAAACGTATCACACCCCTAGTATCGAATCTATCGACTATACGTATTGGTCACTTTTAAGCATATACAGTTTAGGAGTGCTATTCTTTAGCCTTCAGTTTTTTAAGAATCTTTATCATATTAAAAACACTATACAACACAATCCTAAGCAGCAGACAAATAGGATTATAAAGGTATTATTATCGCTTCAAATTGTACCACACACATTTTTCAATTATATCTTTTTAAACAAGCAGAAATTTGAAGCAAATGAAATACCCTCTGCTGTATTATTACATGAAGAAACTCACGCAAAACAAAAACACAGCATAGATATCTTAGTAATCGAGATACTTCAAATAGTACTCTGGTTTAACCCTCTTATCTATCTATTCAAAAAATCTATAAAATTAAATCACGAATTTTTAGCGGATAGTGCCGTATTAAACAACGGGCTAGAAAAAAGCGATTATCAAAAAATATTATTGGCATTCTCATCAAATGCCGCAGAACCACAATTAGCAAATGCCATCAATTATTCATCAATCAAAAAACGATTTACAGTCATGAAAAAAGAAACATCAAAAAAAGTATCCCTAATCAAAAGCCTGCTTATTATACCAATAGCTGCGATTTTACTTCTAGGTTTTAGTGAGAAAGAAATACTTGAGATACAAAAAGAAGGTACTCCTCAAGAACAACAAACCCTTTTAAATGGCATCCAAAAAGAGTTAGAAAATGTAGATGCCTTAAAACTTAATTATACCGAAGAAAAAGAACAAATTATTGAACTATATATTAAAAAGAATTCTGAGATTTTAATACAGAATACTCCCGTTCTTTTAAAAGATTTAGCGGTAGCAATAGAAAAGGAAATTCAACCTGATATTAAACTTGAAAATGTACGTGTTGAAGGTTTAACGGAAGATACCTTAGAATCTGAATTTATGTTTTCCATAACAACAGAAATTAGAAAAGCGAATATTAAGCATATAAAATTTTGCACCTCAGAATATAAGATGAATGCGGAAGATTATAAAGAAAATATAAACATTACACCAGAGACTGTAATACTCCAAACGGATAATATTGTCTTGCAACATAATAAAATTTCCGAATACAACACCTTAGCCAAAAAATATAATGCCATACCTATTGAAAAAAGGGTCATTCCTTTAAAAGACTTGAAAGTGCTAGAAACCATTTACCGCAGTTTAAGTGCGGAGCAGAAAGCTCAGGTCCTACCTTTTCCGGAATGTTTGCCCAAGCATGGACAGCAAAAATCTAGTAAGGAGATAACGATAAATATCAATGACAAGGGGGCACTATTGGTTAACGGATATATTGTTGAACTTAAGAATCTGTCTAACTTTCTAGCACGGTATAATACTAATATATCTATGGAGGACAGAAAAAAGACAATAAGCTCTTATGTCATCATTACCCCAAAATCCCCAAAGGGTATTATAAAAAAAGTTGAAGAAATCCTAACGGATTATGGCGTTGCAACTATTGACCTTTTAGGAAATGATGACCCTTCAAGCCTTAACCAACAAAAAAATGCCTCTCCCAAACAAGTTTCCCAATACAATGTATTGGCCAAAAAATATAATAAAATGTTAGGGAAAAATGGCAGCGTCAGAATTCTAAAATCAGATGTAGACCAATTGACCTATATCTTTGGCATCATGTCCGACAAACAAAAAGAGTCAGCACAACCATTCCCTGATTTTCCTGAGCCACCACCTGCACCAATAGTTCCAAAGGCTCCTAATACTACTGATTATGCAGATGCAGAAATAAATAGAGTAATAAAAACCCAAGATCCTTATGATCATAACAATCTTGACCTAAAAGCGGTTAACGGCAATCCAGCAACCACAAATACTTTTTATTCTGGTAGTGATATAGAAAATACGAGGGTATATATTTATAACTCAAGTTCGTCTAAACTAGACAATTCGCCTAGTCTTATGAAAAACTTACGTTCCCTTGAAAAACAAGATGCACAATTCTTTTTTGATGGGAAAAAAATAACCTCCGAAGAAGGGTTTCAAATTATAAAGAATGAAACAAATATAAAAGTTGAAACCCTTCCTTATACAAATAAGCAACCAGAAGTTCGAATTTATAAAGAGAACAATGATTTACGAATTCCGCCACCTCCTGCCCCACCAACACCACCTTCACCTTTAGACTATGTTATTAACGCAGCTAAAAAAGGTGCTACATTTATTTATGAGGGAGATAAGGTTTCTTCAGACAAGGCGATTGATTTATTGAAAAATAACAAAGAGTTGAATATTGAATCACGCAATAAAAACGGCAAGCAAATTGTTCTTATTACGAAAGACCCTGTAACAATCGAATAGAAATAACGTCAAACATATGTTAAAGCCCTCTTTTCGAGGGCTTTTTGCGTACCAAAAATCAAATAATTACGTTCACCCATTACAAACCATCATCAATCAAAAAAAAATCAAAATGTTACAAAAATTTTTTATTCTTTGCTCTGGGGCAGATGCCGAGCTTTTAAACACCTGTTCTAAAGGGGAACAGAACAAATACGCCGGTATTGGCGCTACAGTCTTTTTTACGGCCGTTATGGCGTTTATTGCGAGTAGCTATGCTTTATTTACCGTTTTTGACAATGTGTATACCGCAGTATTTTTCGGCTTCATTTGGGGCCTATTGATTTTCAACCTAGATAGATTCATTGTATCCACTATAAAAAAGCGAAGCAAGTTTAGTCAAGAATTCTTTCAAGCTACTCCACGAATAGTATTAGCAGTCATTATTGCCGTAGTAATTTCCAAACCTTTGGAAATGAAGATTTTTGAAAAGGAAATCAATCAGGTATTATTAGAACAAAAAAATGAATTGACTTTAGCCAACAAAGACCAATTGGCTTTACAATACACTCCGCAAGCTGAAAAATTAAATCAAAATATTGCTTCCCTTAAATCAGAAATAGCAATTAAAGAAGCTGAAACAAATGCCTTGTATGATGTGTACATTAATGAGGCCGAAGGCACTGCAGGCACCAAGTTGTTGGGGAAAGGTCCGGTCTATGCAGAAAAGCGCGAAAAGCATGATGCTGCATTGGCTGAATTGAACGCATTGAAGACAACAAATGCTGAAAAAATAACTGGTATTGAAACTCAACTTGCTGCCTTAGATATTGAGTATACAGAAGTAGTAAAAAACTCCCAACCCATTATTGATGGTTTCGATGGGCTTATGGCTAGAATTACCGCTTTAGATGAGTTACCTTGGTTTCCATCCTTCTTTATATTTTTACTGTTTTTAGCTATTGAAACTTCTCCGATTATTGCTAAACTATTAGCGCCTAAAGGTGAGTATGATATAAAATTAGAAGAAGAAGAAAGTATTCTTTCATCATGGGTTGCACAAAAAGTAGCACAGCGTAAATTAATCGTTTCTACGGATGGCGATATCAATCAAAAAATTTATGAAGATTTAAAAGGAGAAGAAGAACTGTATGGCTACAAAAAGAAAAAAGCGGAGGAGCTATTACGCCTGCAGGCAGATAGTTTTCATGACATTCAAGTAAAAGGTCTGAAATAAGAAAGGACCAATATTTCAATTGGTCCTACCTTATTTGTGGGAACAACCTAAACAATTATTATATAGCCATAGCCACTAAAATTAGCTCTGTATTAGTAAAACTAAAATTACAGATTTCATAAATCTCATCTTGACTGGCTGTTTCAAAATAACCTAAACATCTTTTCATATTCTTAACTGATTTCATGTGTATTATAATTTGATAAAATAGTTAGTTTACTATTTTCAACACTCCAAAAGTATTTACTTTATTAGTGATTACTTATGCTTTATAGATAAACACAACTTTATTGTCGTTAGAATGAAGACAAGTATCAATAAATAAAACATTCTGAATAATAATTGTGGAGATTTTAGTTAAAAACTCAGTAGCTATGTAGATAATCTTAATTCGAAATAAGTTAATTTAATAGCACAGTAGTCTTAACTTTGCAACCTTATGTCATCACTAAAAGAAACAAAGAAAAAGAAGAGAAGGTTTTATAACCTGGTTATCATAATAGTACTTCTAATTATAATTGCTTCGGGTTTTATGGCGCAGCTTGGATCTTAGTTTATCAAAGCTCAGAATTGAATATGATTATTCAATCTTAAAATGTTTGCCATATGGCCATGAAAAATCTAAAAATTAAAAAATATCTAAAACTTTTCGGGAAGATTATTCTCAGTATTTTAATACTATTTTTTATTTTGGTTTTGGTAATTCGAACCCCTTGGGCTCAAAATCTCATTGTTTCAAAAGTAACCAAGTACATATCAGATAAGACGAATACAAAGGTTGCTGTTGGTAAACTATATGTGACTTTTTCTGGAGACTTACAGGCCGAAGAAATTTATTTAGAAGATATAAAGGGAGACACGCTATTTTACTCCAGGTCACTTCAAGCAGACATTCCTATTTATCCAGTTCTATTTAAGAATCATTTATCTATAGATGGCGTAATTTCAAATGGTGTAGTAGCAAAAATTAGCAGAACCAATAAGGCAGATGACTTTAACTTTTCTTTTTTATTAGATGCATTAACCGCTCCTGCCGATAATAGTGTTGCAACTACTGAACCAATGAAGATTTCTTTGGGAAATCTAAATTTATCTTATTGGAAGTTGAATTATAATGATGCTTACTTAGGAACAGATATAAAACTAATTTTAGGAAAATTAGCTGTTGGTGTTACTGAATTTGACTTGGAAAAGATGAAATTCTCATTCGCCGAGTTTACATTAAATGATTCACAATTCAGCTATTTACAGTCACATCCATTTCCCGTAAATGAAGACAATACAGTGTTGCCATTTATTAAAGTTGATGATTTTAACGTAGATAATCTTTTGGTCGATTACAATAGTAAACCAGATGGCCTCACTAGCGAGTTAAAATTAGGCACAATTAACCTGACTAACATTCTGGCTAATGTTGCTAAAAATCAATACGAAACAAAAGATTTAATTTTTACTGACTCTCGCATAAAATTAAACCTAACAGCTGAAGAAAAATTAACAGAATATAAAAGCACAGTAACTAGCTTTGAATGGCCTGAATTCATTTTAGCGGCAAAGAACATAGAGATTCAAAAAAACTCAGTCACCTATTCTCTAAACAACACGCACCAAAATGAAAATCTATTTGACGCAAATGCATTTCAAGTTCAACAACTACAATTATTAGCAAGTAATTTCGAATATCAACCTGAAAAGTTTAATCTACACGTTTCAAAATTTTCATTTTCTGAGCCAAGCGGAATTAACTTAAATCAATTAGCATTTAATGCTGGGTTAACAGACACGTATGCTTTGTTGTCAGATGTTGTACTTCAAATTAACCAAAGTTCGGCAGAGGCAAATTTAGAAGTTCAATTTCAATCGCTAATCAACGCATTCAAAAACCCAAAGAATAGCACCATATCTGCTTCAATTTCAAACCTAATTTTAGACCTTGGTGATGTAAAAAAATTGGTCCCCGAACTTGCACAAAATCAATACTTAGATTCTTTATCAAAACATAATATAACAGGCTCTTTTAAAGCTGAAGGAAACTTAAAGAAAGTAGATAATCTTAATACCCAATTACAATGGGGACCTTACACTAAATTAGCCGCAAAAGGATCCATTAGTAATCTGACTAATGTAGATTCTCTTCAATACAATTTGAACAATATTAACATATCTAGCACTAAAAATGATATCAGCAAATTAATTTCAGCAAAAGAAATCGGTATCTCGGTTCCAGAAACAATAGCTGTCACAGGTAGCTTATCTGGAGGAACAACTTGGGTTAATACCGATTTAGATATCAAAAGTCCAGAAGGTTTTGCTCAGATTAATGCCAAGGTTGATTTTAGAAAAATGGTGCGTTTTAATGGTGTAGTTTCGGTCGATAGTTTACAGTTGAATACGCTTCTAAATAACGAACACTTGGGCAAATTATCCCTCAGCCTAAAAGGCTCAGGTTCGGGAACAACTTTAGGTACTATCAACGCCGATATTGAAGGAATCATTTCACAATTTCAATACGCAGGTTATACCTATAAAACCATTGATATTTCTGGGAATATGAAAGATGGCAATGGAATGGTAACAGCCAATATCAACGACCCTAATATAAATATGAAGGTCATAACTACACTTGTTTTAGAGTCAGAAAGTAGTGACCTAACCTTTAGTTCAAATATTATTGGGGCAGATTTACAAAAGTTGGGGCTTACAAAGAATAACATTAAAGTTGCAGCCAACATAGACGGAACCTATACCGGCACACCTGCAAATTTTACTATAAAAGCTGATATTAAAGATGGCATTGCCATAGCGGATAACGAGCAATATCAAATCTCCACAGTATTGTTAAGAGCGCATATTGAAGATTCTATTACCGATGTATCTATACGTAGTGATTTTCTTAATGGGGAACTTTCATCGAATGCATCACCGAATCGTATTTCAGATGGCCTTAAAAAACAAATTGAACACTACTTCACAAATGATACTTTAGTTTATCAAGCAGAAGATAGTATCGAAGCAAAATTGGCACTTGCGATAGTACCGACACCTGTTATATCGAAAGTTTTTTTCAATGGAATAAAAGACTTAGACTCTTTGAATATCGACGCTAGCTTTAATTCAAGAACGCAACATATTTCAGCCGAAATAAAAGTACCGCATATAGCATACGCTGGCAGCTCTGTCGATAGTTTAAATGCTTTTGTAAAAGGAGATTCCGTTGACCTTAAATTCTCAGCAGGTATTGCCGAATTAATTTATGACCCTATACACTTAAAACAAACCTACATAGAGGGAAGTCTTAAAAACAAACAGCTACTTCTAGATTTTAATTCTAAAAACGATACAGTTCAAGTAATGCATATTTCATCTTCACTAGTATTTAAAAAAGATACGCTGAAGTTGCATATATATCCTGAGAATCTGACGCTCAACAATAAACAATGGGAAATACCTGAAGATAATACTATTGTAATTTCAGAATCTTATACCGATTTTCAAAATATTATTCTGAGCAGAAATTCTCAAAAATTGGAAATTTCTACTCAGGTTCCTAAAATGGAAGTAGATCATATAGGTGTTTTATTTGAAAATTTTCAATTGCAGACCTTTCTAAGTTTTTTTAATCCTGATGAAGCTCTGGCAAAAGGTAAAGTCGAGGGTAATTTCGTAATACTGAATCCATATGGTGCCACTGGTTTAGAAGCTGATATTGATATCAAAGATTTTCATGTGTTATCTAATCCATTAGGCTTGTTAACCCTAGACGCTTCTTCTAAATCTTTGACCGAATATGACTTTGACCTAGCCTTAAAAGACGGCGCGGCCGATTTGACTTTGACTGGCGATTATACGGCAAATGAAACTTCTGCAGACCTTAACATGGAGCTTGACATTCAAAAATTAGAGGCTAGTATTATACAAGGGTTTGCCAAGGAACAACTTACCGATGCCAAAGGATATATTGACGGCAATTTACTCTTAAAGGGGACACTTTCTGAACCTAAATATTCTGGAAGGTTGAATTTTAATGATTTCGGTTTAAGCTTATCTTCTTACAAAACCGCTATAATAATTAACAATCAAGCAATAGATATTAATCAAGATGAGATAACATTAAATAGCTTCAAAATAGATGATGTCAACCAAGGCACACTAACTCTAGATGGACGAATTATTACCAAAAATATGCTGAATCCTGGTTTTGATTTGACCGTTAAGACCGATAAGTTTAGAGTGCTAGATTCTAAAAAAGGTGATGATGAACTTGTGTATGGTATCGCAAGTATAAGTGCTAATTTAAAGGTTGGTGGAAATTTAGAACTACCCGTGGTAAATGGTAAACTCAGAGTTAGAGATATTACCGACCTAACTTATTTAGTGCCACAAGACCAGTTAGATATACAAGAGCGCGATGGTGTTGTCATTTTTGTAAATAGAGAAAACCCAGATGCTATATTGACACGTAATGATGGTAAGGCCTCAAATTCGTTCTTCGCAGGTATGGACATCAACACTACTTTAGTCATTGGTAATGAAGCAAAATTTACTATTGTATTAGATGAAAAGACCCAAGATAAACTACAGGCCTCGGGTGATGCAACCCTCAGCCTAAATATCGACCCAAACCAAGATATTCGTTTGTCGGGCAGGTTAGAACTTAACTCAGGTTTTTATCGAACAAGTTTGTATAATTTGGTGAGTCGTGAATTTAAATTACAAAAGGGAAGTAGTATAGTTTGGAGTGGTGACCCCTATGAAGCTAAGATGGATGTTACCGCTATTTACGAAATTGAAACTTCGGCAGCTTCTTTAATGTCTTCGATTAGTTCTGGTCAAGATAGCAATGTATCAGGCTCTTACCAACAATCAACTCCATTCTTGGTCTATTTGAATATAGACGGGCAGCTTATGCAGCCCGAACTTTCTTTCGGATTGGATATGCCTGAAAATGTTAGAGGTAACTTTGGCGGCGCTGTTTATGGCCGCATTCAACAATTGAACCAACAAGAATCTGAATTAAATAAACAGGTATTTTCATTATTGGCGCTCAATCGATTTTACCCTACTACAGGTAGTGATGGAAGTTCTGGAGGGGCAATTTCAATTGCACGAAATAATGTAAACAAAGTTCTTTCTAGTGAACTTACTTCCATTTCGAACAAATTGTTAGGTAAAACCGGTTTTGAACTAGGCTTTGATTTAGATAGCTTTGACGATTATCAGACTGGCACAGCACAAAGCCGCACGCAGCTTAATATAAACGCCAGTAAAAAGCTTTTTGATGATAGATTAATTGTTACCGCAGGTAGTGCCGTAGATGTAGAAGGCAGTGCCTCATCAAGCGATACAGCAACCCCTTTAATTGGCAATGTAACTTTAGAGTATTTGTTAACTGAAGAAGGCACTTATAGATTAAAAGGGTTTAGAAGACAAGAATATCAGAACGTAATCGATGGTCAATTAATCGTTACTGGTTTAGCCTTTATTTTTAACCGTGAGTTCAATAAATTCAGTCAATTATTTAATCCGTTGAAAAAAGAAAATACCGTAAAAAAACCATCAAAAGAAGTTGAACAGGAAAAGGAACAGAGTAATTGATTTCATGCTATTGAAAAATAATAATTATACATATAGAACAGTATTCAGTTTGGTTTTCTTGCTTATCTATTCATGCGGCATTGAGAAGTATATTCCGAAAGAAGAACAATTATATACTGGTGCTAAACTTGAACTAGAAATAGATAGTGACCTAAAGGACATTAAAGAGGTTAAAACAGAATTATTTAATCTCATAGAACCGAACCCAAACACTACTTTTTTAGGAATGAAACCTGCCTTATTTTTTCATTACAAAGCACAACGTGAAAAACCTTGTTTTTTCTATAAATTCTTAAACAAATCCTTTGGTGAGGAGCCTGTTTATTTTTCTGATGTAAATACAGAACGGGTAGAAGAATTGATATTAAATCGACTAGATAATAATGGTTTTTTTTATAGTCGCTCAGATTCAAAAACAATCATCGAAGGCAAATTTGCTACCGTGAATTACTCGGCAAGTTTGCCCGAACCTTATGTATTAGAAAATTATAACCTAGAATCAGATTCGCTACCTATTTATAAGGAAATAGAAAAAATGTTGCCTAAAACCGCCCTTGTTAAAGGAGACCGTTTCGACCTAAACTTATTAAAAGCGGAAAGAGCTCGATTAAACAATGGACTAAAACAACGAGGATTTTATAATAGCCAAGAAGACTTATTAATTTTTGAAGCTGATACCAATCAATATAAAAATAAAAAGTTTGACCTTTTTCTAAGGCTTAAGAAAGATGTACCAGCCCGTGCTTCTATTCCCTATACCATTGATTCTATCACGGTTTATCCAAATTACTCCATAGAAGGAGATACATTGCCTTTGACAAAAAATAATGTCACACAGGTAAACAATATTGACTTTGTTCAAAATGAATTCTACTTCAAACCAGAATTATTAGAATCTTATCTGCTTTTCAATGAAGGAGATTTGTATGATGCCAGCATATCAAAACAGACCAGCAACAGATTATCGGCATTAGGGAGTTACAAGTATGTAAATATTCAATATACCGAGCTAGATACCACTGCCACAGATGGTGATGGTGGTTCTTTAGCAGCCAATATCTATTTAGCGCCATTAACAAAGCGTTCTATTCGAGCAGAACTACAAGCAGTAACCAAATCCAACGGATTTACAGGTCCTGGAATTTTATTAACCCATAGTAATAGAAATGTTTTCAATGGAGGAGAAACTTTTAGTGTTTCAGCCAATTTTTCTTACGAATCTCAGCTATCTAGTGGAAGTAATTCGAGTTTAAGTAGTATCGCAGGCGGTATAAGCACAGACCTTATTATTCCTAGGTCCATTCCATTTTCACCACGTAGATTTAAATATGCTGTACCTAAAACTAAGATTTCTTTGGGGTTAGATTTTCTTCAGCGAAGCCAATTGTTCACATTAAGTTCTGTAAATGCAACCTTTGGGTATACATGGAAAGAAAACCAATATGTATATCATCAATTAGACCCCATTAGTATCAATTATTCTCGACTAACGAATGTAACAGATGAGTTTCAAACGATTCTTGATGACAACCCCTTTTTAAGTTTAAGCTTTGAGCAGCGGTTTATTGCTGGTCTTTTATATAGTTTCACTTACGATGAAGTCTCAAACATTAATAAAGAAAATCCTTTTTATTTTGCAACAAATTTCGATTTAGCTGGCAACATGTTAAATCTTGTTAGTGGTAGTTCAAAAACCATATTCGGCTCAGAGTATGCTCAATATGCCAAAGTTGATGCTGATTTAAGGTTTTATATGCGATGGAAAAAAGAACGGACTTTGGTTTCACGTATCTATGCCGGTTGGGGAGTACCTTATGGCAATAGTCAAACACTACCTTTTGTAAAACAGTTTTACTCTGGTGGCCCTTATAGCGTAAGAGCGTTTAACATACGCTCTTTAGGACCTGGAAATTTTAATGCGAAAACTGAAAATGCAACAACCGATTATTTCGACCAATCTGGTAATTTAAAATTAGAGGCCAATGTTGAATATCGGTTTCCTTTATTCTCTTATTTAAAAGGCGCCTTTTTTATTGATGCAGGTAATGTATGGCTAACTGGTGATTATTCAGATATTGAAGATGACCAACTAACGAGCAGCTTTTCACAAACCCTTTTTACCGATGGTAAGTTTGAAAAAGATTGGTTAAAGGAAGTTGCGGCTGGGGTAGGTTTTGGACTTCGATTAGATATACAGAATTTTGTTATTCGGCTTGATTTAGCTTCTCCGCTACGAGTACCCTATTTACCTGAAAATAACCGATGGAATGTTCCCTTCTTTGGAAACGCTGATAATAATATGACATTGAATTTTGCCATAGGGTATCCTTTCTAATAATTTAATTACCCCAAATACGTAGCCATAAAGATGCCATAAGACGTTTAGCATCACGTTTAAATTTTGGCATTTCTTCAACAATGATATCTTCCCCATTAGGTACAAGCTTGTAACTGAATGCAAATTGAGCATCGGTTTCATTCATACTAATTAATCCGAATCTTAGGTCATTAAAATAGAGCTGGCCATTCTTTTCTGTAATGGTATACCAACCTTCAGTTATTAGTATAAGTCGTTTTATCTTATCATTTGATTTTAAACTCCCTAATAATTCGTGATTTTTGGGGTATGATTTAAATACAATGGGTTTGGAGTCAAATAAAGAATAATCACCCATTAAATAAGCGTCTTCTAATTCAATATTGGCCATCCAAAGAACTGTATTAAAAGGTGCAGGCCTTGTATTCAATTGATTATATTCTATACCTTGATTAGTAAGGGCATTCTCAAACTTCTGAAAAGTAATTCCTTTTAAAAGTAATGTCAATAATAAGTATGAGCAACTTATGAATAGCCCAAGTCTAACATATCTTGTTCTTTTTAGGGCTGTTCTATTTTGTAACATTGCCAAAATCAAGAAGATTATAAAAGGTACGGTGTAAAAAGGGTCAATAACAAAAATACTTTGAAAGGCCAACCGGGTTTTAAATGGCCAAAAGAGTTGTGTTCCCCATGTGGTAAATGCATCTAATACTGGATGAGTAAAAAGTCCCCAAAACATGAGCCAAGACCAATCTTTCCAAGAAGCTTCTTCTTTACGATTCAACTTCCAAACTAGCCAACCAAAAACTGGTGCAAATAGTATCGAAAAGAAAATTGAATGACTAAATCCTCTATGCCATTCGGTGGCAGTCACAGTATCCATAAAATAGCGCGTAATCACATCTAAATCAGGAATGGTGCCCGCAATCGCACCATATAGCATTGCCTTATTCCCAACTTTTTTACCTAGTACAACCTCACCTACTGCAGCACCAAGTACTATTTGGGTTAATGAATCCATTTATAATTTTTAAACTTGAAGTATTATCATTATTACTATCTATTATTCTATAACGCCCATTTTCTTCAAAAGAAATGAAGCATTCATATTCTGACAAATACCATCTTTAAAGGTATAATCGAAATGTAGCTCGTCATCAATAATTTCAGCGTCGAAATAATGATTCTTAACAGCCGAAAATTCATTGGCCACTTCACATAAACTTAAATCATGTGTTGCAATAATACCGGTAGACTTACTTTTAACCAATCGTTCTACAAATTTTCGAGAACCTAATGCTTTATCTGTGCTATTGGTACCTTTTAAAATTTCATCTAAAACGATAAAGTATCGGTCCGTTTTAATTTCATCTACAATATATCGAAGTCGCTTTAATTCTGAAAAGAAATACGATTCATCATCAGTTAATGAATCGGTTGTACGCATACTTGTAATCAATTTAATTGGAGAGTAACTAACTGTTTCAGCACACACCGGCAACCCAACATTTGCCATCATAATTTGAAGCGAAACGGTTCTTAAAAAAGTACTCTTGCCAGCCATATTTGCCCCTGTAATTATAAAAAATTGGCCGCCTTCAATAGTAATATCATTTAAAATACTTTTTGTAGGGTCTAATAACGGGTGTCCTGCATTTTTTGCTTTCAACACCACATCATTATTAGTAATCTCAGGATAGGTAAAAGAAGGGTGATTAAATGCGAAATTTCCTAAGCTACTATAAGCATCATAAAAAGCTACGGTTTCAAACCAAATTTCAACAGCACTACCATGATTACTAATCCATTTTTCAATTGCTAAACAATCAGTTAATGAACGTAGAAAGAAACCATTTGCGAAAATGAGATACAGCATGTTATTATTGCGATCAAGATTACTAAGTAGCGATGCAAATTTTTTAAGAACTTTTGAATTTTTTTCTCCCTTACTTAAGATATTCTCCTGTTGCTTTTTTAATAAGGCAGAAGCAAAATCTGTTGCCTCAATCATTTCTAATAATTGATTGTACTGGTCAAAAGTTGATTTCATTTTGGTAGCACTCTGCCCTAAACTTGTCACTTTTTTAGTAAATACCCCTACTATTAGCATACCTATAACTAACCAAGTAATTAAAAATGATTCAGGCATATAATCTAAGAAATAGGCAATGAAAATACCGATTGAAAATACCGAGAAAACCATTGGAATATAGTTCATGGCTTTTGGCACGAAAGACTTGTAATTCTTCAACCATTTAGCAATAGTATGGGTAGACGTTCCTGTTTTGGTTAAGGCAGCCATAGCCGAAAATTCTTGACGCCAATCTACTTTTTCACCTAATTCAGAAATAGCTTCCTGCTTTTCGAGTATGTCGCTAATTGAATTCTCTTTATAGATATTTGACAATAACAGACTACCCTCAGTAAGCTTGGTCCTATTTGAAATTTGATAAAACGAACCTTCCCCGAATAGGTCAATATCTTGACTAAAAAAATGAATATCATCGGCAAATTCTTTACCATTAGGTAAATTAGAAAAGTCCCTTTTCAAGACCTGTAATTCAACCAAGTTGATATTTCGTAACGCTTCAATTTTAGCTTTCTGAAGTTTTAGGTTTGTGTATTTACTTACCAAAAACAAGAATAACGGTATACCAATAAAAAGAACTGCAACTACATACTTAGCATTTACCGATGCAAAATAAAGCGCAAGGATAGTGCCTAAAAAAATAAGTAACCGTAATGTGCTTAATAAAAAGAGTTTCTTATTTAAGGTGACAAGATCCTCATCGAACCTTTGTACTCGTTGGGTATAAAATTCCTCTAAATTCATCATGAATATCAACCTATTATAGAAAAGGCAAAGATAACCTTAGAAAGTGGTTTCACCCTACTTTTCAAATAGCATCAAGTTCTGCCTTTAATTTTTTGGTGAATTTAGAAACCACAAGGTCATAAGAATGATCAATCAATTCGGTAAGTAATTTTGGGGATAGCTGGTCTAGATATACGGTATTCCAATGCTTTTTACTCATGTGCCATCCCTCGATGATGCCATCATGAGTTTCGCGAAGTTCAATAGCCCTATCTGGATCACATTTTAAATTTATACGCAGCGGCACATGATCCAATCCACAAAGCGCGAACATTTTACCCATGACTTTAAAGACTAGCGTAACCTCATCAAAAGGAAACGTTTCGGTAACTCCTTTTTTAGCTAAGCAGTAGTCCCTAAATTCTTCAACGTTCATGTAAATCTTATTTATCAGCTGTTACCCTCGTTAAAAACACATCGGCATCATCCCAAACATAACGAATTTTAAAAAAAGGCTTATCACCTATTTCATTAGATTCAACAGTTTCTACTGCCACACCACCTAAGTTATCGTAAAAATAAATTGCAGCGGCATTACTATCCAACACCCACAAATAAAACCCCTTTTCCTTGTTACGTTTTAGAATTTTTTTTGCAAGCAAAACCATTAATTGAGTGCCTAACCCTTTACCCTGAGAATTTAAACTTACATGCAAATTGTCAAGCAATGTTCCAAATTGAGCATCATGATTAAAATAGGCATACATAAAACCAAGTAGATTGCCATCTTCTTCAGCCAATAACAAGTAATGATTATCAGATTGATTTTGAAGACGTTTTGTCCATTCGTATACTCGATCTTCTAATACCTCATTATCCAAAAATTCATCGCTAAATGAACCTCGATAATTCTGTTGCCAACTCTGCGCATGCAAATTTGCAATACGGTCAGCATCTTTAGGTTCAGCCTCTCGAAAAACGAACATAAATTTAGATACTTGTAGAATCGTAAACGATTACTTTAGTCCACAATTTTTCAGATTCCGCAATAAATAATTTATGAGGTGCTTCATCTTGATATTCTTGCTGAGATTCAGCTGAATCAAAAGTAAGTATCAAAGAATAGGTAAAAGAACCATCAACAACATCTCTGCTGGCTCTTGGTGGCGTGCCTATAAACTTGGTCTTCGCATAACCAGAGTTATCTAAGAACTTCTTTAAAGAGGTTTCAAAAGCCATACGGTCAGCTGCATTATCTGGGTTTTTCAACCAAAAAAATACGGTATGGGAAAAATTGGAATCGAATTCTTTCATTTCATTATCATTTTGAGCAAAAATGCTACTAGTCATTAGTGTTATTACAAGAATACAAATTATGTTTTTCATTTTTAAATTTTAGTTATTTAGCGTTATCGTTCTAATTGATCTATTTGTTTTTGTGGAATTTTAAGTGCTGTATAGTCTAGCTTCCATCCTATGGTTTCCACAATTTTTTCCATTATCAAAACAGTCTGCAAAGCTTCTTTACGGGCAGTGTCCATTAATCCGCTTTCGGGTATTTTCTCACGAATATGTTTTTTCGCCTCTGCATTCAACTTAGTTAAATCTTCAGGTACAAAAAAATTAAAAAACCCACTCTTTATATCATAGAACTCCAATTCTGGTTCTATACTTAAAATCTCTGGTTGAGGAAAATTATCCAAAACTATCAGTTTTCTATCTTCATCAGCATGCATCAATAACTTACTAAGATCATAACCTATATGAGCTTTAGCCTTTATAACCACTAAGGCCTTTTTCTTACTGCTTACCAAGCTCATAAAATCCTTTACATTCTCATACTTATAAATTTCTGCAAAGTCCCCCTCCACTGATATGAGTTTGCAAACACTCTTCATTTTCTCTAAGAGTACAGTAGACTGGTGTGTAGTAATTTCTTTAGTTTTTTTTCCTCTAAAAAATATAAAAACCCAATAGGTACCAATAGCACCTAAGAGTAATCCAAGAAACGTATCAAAAACATTATCCATTTATCTTTCCTATTTCTCCTAAATGAGTAAACTTAAATCCTTTATTATATTTAAGTCCATAGCCAAAGATACGGTCCATGGCTATATGAATAAAAAGAATTGTTCCTATTAATTCAACTATGGGCAACATAAAATAGGCGCCTATAAAATACAATGCTATAGCTACAGCCCTATGATGGACTATATTATAACATAGCGCCCCAATCTTAAACCCTAACAGATAGCCCAACATTGATATATCGGGAGTTAATATCAATACAGGTAACCACCACCATTGATAACCTAATAACCCAAACATGAATATCCCCAGACCCATTAAAGCAACTTCTTCTAATTTTAATACATTTTTCATGATTATTCTATTTTATAAAGTACTGGTCTACTAGGGCTTGCATCGTTTTCAAATGGGGCTACTTGAAGATTTAAAAAATAGCTCCCATCTAAAATGGCATTCTTTACATAGATAAATTCAGTGATTGTTGCATCTAATCGCACCACTCCATTAAAATTCCAAAATGCTTTGTGTGCTAATAACCGACCACCATCTTTTTCCTTATCTACAGATGGCAAATCAATCAATAGATGGTCTACCCCTAAATCTCGTATGTATACCATTGCTTCTTCTAAAATGTATGGCGGATTGGTATTTGAATATTGCTTCTTCAACTTAGATTTAGAATTTGGCATAGTACGAATTACAAGCGCTTTAGGGGCTTTATCTTCTAACAGATTTTTAAGCTGATTCTTGGTAATGACCAAATCTCCGTTCTCTTCTAAAGGAGTTATAGTAATAACTTTAGCCAAAAAGAAAAACTGATGTAAATTCTGGTTTACAGATTGATGTGCTGCAGATATATGACCAACACACTCTGTATGTGTACCATGAGAATGCGGGTTAAACCAAATATCATAAAAATTAGTACTTGAACCTGCTGAAATACTACCTATAAAATCACCATCGGTATGTGGTGAAATATTGGGGGCATCGATATACCACGCATTTACATTCTCTTTATTACCCCGAACTGCAATAGAAATATCTAACGGCTTCGAAAGGTCAATGTGGTATTTTTTAGCTTTGTAGGATATGGTGGTTTTCATTTCACAATTGTCAATAGGTATGTAGATGAGAGGTTGATGTAACCTTGTATTTTGAATAAAGAAAATTACAACTTTTTAAACGGTTCATAATAAAGTAATTCGAATCGAGAAGGATTACTGTTCCTAAGGTTATCTCAAGTTAACCATAAACAAATCTGCAGCAATACCGTCTGCCAAAAACATGCCTTTTTTGGTAGTTTTAAGAACGTCGCCTTTAACAAAAAGTAAATGCTCATCTATAAATTTATCAGCTTGTAACAAAGCATATTCCTTAAACTTTGGGCCAAATTCGGTTGCGATTCTATTTAAAGATACGCCCCAAATAGTTCTAAGTCCGGTCATTATATATTCGTTGTATTTATCTGTCGCGGAAAGCACCTCAACTTCCATAGGAACGATATCTTGCTCAATCGACTTAATATATTTCGGATTGTTATTTATGTTCCACCCTCTACGTACACCGTCAAATGAATGTGCAGACGGACCAATACCTATATATTTTTTCTGCTGCCAATACGCGGAATTATTTTTTGAGTAATAACCAGGTTTTCCAAAGTTGGAAATTTCATAGCAATCAAATCCTGCATCTAATAGGGTTTCGTTTAAGAGGTTAAAATGCTCTTGTGCTTCTTCATCACTGGCAGGTGAAACCAATCCTTTTTCCACAAATTTGGCAAGGGCCGTTTTGGGCTCTACGGTTAGTGCATAACTAGATATATGCGGAATTCCGTATCCAAGAGCTTTATCAATATTTTCTTTCCAACGCGCTAGACTCATGTTGGGCATTCCATAAATTAAATCAATAGAAATATTATCGAAATGTTGCCTTGCCAACTGCAAACTTTTTTCAGCCTCTGCAGCATTATGCGCCCTATTCATCAGCTTTAAATCCTCTTCAAAAAACGATTGAATACCAATACTCAATCGGTTTATAGAACTCGCTGCCAATTGCATTATTTTCTCTTCTGATAAATCATCAGGATTCGCCTCTAAGGTGATTTCAGGATTATCGATAACCGTATAATTCGCACGAACCGAATTCAGTATATGCTCAATTTCATCAGTTTGCAAAACGGATGGTGTACCACCACCAAAATAAATTGTAGCTACAGCTTCATCTTTAAACTCCGACTTACGCAATTCCAGTTCCTTACATAACGCATTCACCATTGCCTCCTTCTTCCCCATCGAGGTAGAAAAATGAAAGTCACAATAATGACAAGCTTGTTTACAAAATGGAATGTGAATATATATTCCGCTCATGGTTAAGTTTTCAGTAATCAGTTTCAGTTGGCAGTAAATTACGCTGAACCAAATTTTGTTGGGTTATTAATCATGTAATTTAAAAGCTTACCTACTTCTTCACTATCGGTTTTAAAATCATCAAAAGTATGTTGATTAATATACTCGCACTTTAATGCAAATTCAAGCCATGCTTGTGTTTCTGAGTTTTCAGCATCACTATCGGTCAGCTTACTTATAAAATGTTTTGGAAATCTCCTTTTTCGATAAGCTTCTGCAATATTAGCACTGACACTTCTTGATGAACGTCGCATTTGGTCTGTCAAAGAATACTTTTCTTCTGCTGGAAAAGACTTTGAAATATGAAAAATCTTCATTGCTAATGCAAAAGACTTCTTATAAGCTAATAAATCTTGAAACTGCATTTCTTATAATTTATCTATTAAATAAAACTGCCTACTGAAACTGATTACTGAAAACTACTTTTTCACCCTTTTCTCGTTCTGTTTCACAAAAGCATCCCAGCCAGTATAACTTTTACCAACTTCTACTCTACCCTCATTATAAAAATGGCAGACCGCAGCTGCTAGTCCGTCGGTGCTGTCAAGATTATTGGGTAGTGTTTTTAGTCCTAATACACTTTGCAGCATTTTCGCAACCTGTTCTTTACTGGCGTTACCGTTACCGGTAATCGCCATTTTAATCTTTTTTGGAAGGTATTCGGTAATTGGTATTTGTCGTGAAAGTCCCGCAGCCATGGCTACACCTTGAGCTCTACCCAATTTAAGCATTGATTGAACATTTTTACCAAAGAAAGGAGCCTCAATGGCAATTTCGTCGGGGTGATAGGTGTCAATTAACTCAATCGTACGCTCAAAAATGAGCTTTAATTTTGTGTAGGGGTCATTATATTTTTGAAGTAGCAGTTCGTTCATTTGAATAAACTCCATTTTTTTACCCACTACTTTAATGAGTCCGAAACCCATTATAGTTGTACCAGGGTCAATACCCAAAATAATTTTCTCGTTCGCCAAAATGCTTAGTTTGTATTTAATTGAACAGGTATTCGGTATTTGGTATTCACCGGAATTCCTCTTTTTAAAGCGGGTGCAAGTTTAGGAAGATTCTTTAAGCTTTGGGTAATGACTCCGTCAAATTCTGGCATTTGAATTAATACCGATGCATCTTTTTCTATCTCGGTGACATTAATTCTACCCATCGTATCGATTACAAAAATAACCGATGCCATTTCACTTTCTTTATCGGTAAGTGTGAATTCAAAATCATTTAAGGTTTCTTGAAAATGTGAAATCAAAGTTTCCTCAAAGCATATCTTCTGTTCAGTTTTGCTAGCCGCTTCATCGCAGGTGTAGAAAAAGGGATAGGAGTCAACAGTATTCCAATCTATATGACGCATTTCTTCATTTATAAGCTCTTGAGTTCGTTTTTGTTTTGATTCAAAAAACGAACAAGAACTTAGACCTATAAAAAGAAGAAAGTATATATACCGATTCATCACACCTGTTCTATGCGTGAAATTACGATTTTTTTAGCCAGACACCTTAAGGTATCAAGTTGTAAGAAATAAAAAATACAACCTAAAATTTATGGTTTAAGGTCTTCATAGCCTTACTAAGAGACGAAGTAATCTGTAAAATTGTAACTCTTTATCAACAGATTACTTCATTGCGTTCGTTCGGACCTTTAATTCCTTGTCTTTAAACTATTGCAATTTAAAATTTACAGGAATAGAATAATGTACCGCTACCAATCTTCCCTTATGTTTTCCTGGAGTCATTTTAGGCAACCTTTTTATAATGCGCTCTACCTCATCTTCTAACAATTTATCTGGTCCGCGCATTTTAATATTATCAATTACACCTTCCGAAGTAATCAAAAACATAGTGCTAACTCTACCCTCAATATTTGCATCTTGTGCAGCCTTAGGATAACTAAAGTTTTTACTAATATGCAACTGTATCTTGTCATTAAAACAAGTGCGTTTATCCGCAGCATCTTCACAGCCAGGGAAAATTGGGGCTTCATCCACAACAGCAAAAGGAACTTCATTGTCATCACTATATTCTTTTAATTCAGATTTAACTGTGATTGCGTTTTTTTTATCTTCGTAATCTACAAGTGCTTTTAGTTTCTTCAATTCATTATCCAAATTGACTATCATCGGGTTATTTTCATTCGCAGATTGTAATAGGCGATTTCTTTCTCTGACTAATTCATTATATAATGTTTTAGGTGCCTTTCTAAATTCATTTCGTATCAAAAACGAATAATCATCATCTTTAATAACAACATTTCTAGGAGTACCTTTTATATTATCTAAGGCAGCGTTTACTTTTCGGGTTTCGTCACCACTTAAATTTTTAATATCAGCTACTTTAATCCAATCTCCAGGACCAAGATTTTTATCTTCTTTTACAATTAAGCGAATTGACATTTCCTTTTTACTAACTGAATATTTCAAGTTGTTATCTAATACTGCTAACGCTCTAGCTCCTGGAAGGTATTCTTCATAACCTGCTGTAGAAGGATACGTAAGTGCGCTGGCATTAACCTCAAGTTTATTTGGAAATTTTTCCATTTCACCTTTAAGATAGAATATCATACTCAAGCTTGTTGCAAAATATTCTTTCTTTGTTTGAACGCGGCTCGAAGAATTAGAATCATTATATTTCTTCAATATTGACGCGAACCACTCATCGCCATGCAATTTCTCAGCCTCTAGAATTTCAGTCTCTAATTCCTCAATTAACGCCTGATCATCACTAGAAAGATTTTGGGTAGAAACATTATTGGTTTCCGTCTTATCCAATTCACAAGAAGTGTAAAACAACATCCCCATTACCAAGGGCACTAATAGCAAATACTTTAACTGCCAGACTCTTTTTGATTTTGATTTTTGTAACATGACGATTCGTTTTTTGATTAATGATTTTGTAAAAAATTGATTGATGAATGATATATGTTCCGTTTGAAAAACTTGGGATAATAACTGCTGATATTGCTCTGATTTGTTTTCTTTGGCTACATGAGCATCTGCGATAAATTCATGTAATTCTGAAACTCGATTTTGATACACATATACTAAGGGATTGAACCACCCAATAATTCGCATGAGTTCAAAGAATAATAAATCCCACGTATGACCTTGCCTTATATGCACCAACTCATGTTCAATGATGGTGTTATGCTTCATTTTCAGCACCTTGTCACCAATGAAAATGGATTTGAAAAATGAAAAGGCAATGCTGCTATTTGTGATGATTACTTGCGTGAAATTTGGAAATTGAACCTGCTCACCGCGCTTTTTCAATAGATATACTTGTCTTAGTTTTAACACAAAAAACAAAAACGATAAGAGCATTCCTGAATAAAAAATACCTTCTTGCCAAGTTAATTGCCAACTCGGATTATCCTCAACAGTTACTGCTACTTGGGCAGCATTTAAATTCCATAAAAAATCAGGATACCCATTAAAAGTCTGAGATACTTGTTGCTTTAATGCTTCTATTTTTACCCATGGCAAAATCAGAGATAGTAAAAATGTTCCTAATAAATATGCTCTATTCCATTGAAAAAAAGTTTCTCGCTTTAGAAAAAAGTCATAGATGACTAAGAATAGTAATTGAAACGCAATGCACTCAAGAATGTATTGTATCATGGCTTTTCCTTTTTAATTTCATTTAATACTGATTCCAATTCAGACAAGCTCATATCATTTTTCTTCATAAAAAAAGACACCATACTTTTAAAAGAACCTTGAAAATAACCGTCTACTAACTTATTTATCGACTGATTACTGTAATCGGCTTTTTGCACCAAAGGAAAATACAAGTACCCTTTCCCCTCTTGCTCATGATCCACAAAACCTTTGCTTTCAAGAATACGTACTATCGTAGAAACCGTATTGTACGCCGGTTTTGGTTCTGGTAATTTTTCTATTACTGCCGCAACATTACATTTTTGCAATTGCCATACTACTTGCATAATCTCTTCTTCGGCTTTTGTTAACTGTTTCATTCAACTAATCTTTTAGTTTGATATTCAAATATAACTAAATATTTAGTTTAAACTAATTTTTTAGTTATAAAAAATAATATTCGTTTATTCACTTGTAACTTTAGAGGCCTATCTTAGTCTAATACGAAACACTTACTTGAAACAATGGATATTTTCTTATTGATACTTGGCTTTATATTAATGCTGGTGGGCATACTAGGTAGTTTTTTACCCATTTTACCTGGGCCACCAATAAGTTGGGTGGGGTTACTTTTACTCCATTCAACAAGCGCAATAGATATGAATTGGACTTTTTTAGGAATCACATTAGCCATTGCCTTGATAGTTTTTGCCTTAGACTATGTGATACCAGCGATAGGAACTAAAAAATTCGGCGGCACACGTGCCGGAGTTATAGGCACAACAATAGGATTGGTCGTAGCTCTTATTTTCCCTGTATTCGGGCCTTTCGGAATTATCATATGGCCTTTTATTGGTGCTTTAGTGGGCGAATTGTTAAATAAGGCAGATAAAAAAACCGCTACGAAAGCGGCTTTTGGTTCATTTCTAGGGTTTTTAACGGGCACTTTCATGAAATTCTTAGTCGCAATTGTATACCTAGGCCTGTTCATTTCAGATGCATGGCAACACAAAGCTGCATTATTTCCTTTCTTTAATTAACCTTATTCATTAATCCAATCTGTTTTTGAAGCTATCGGATTTCGTTTTCCTTCGGTGAGTTCTCCGTCAAAATTTCCCATGTAAAAGAATCCCAAACATTTTTCACCTTCGTTTAAAGTTAAAAACTCATCCATAAATTTTATGAGTCCTGGAGAAGACCAATAGCAACCGATACCCATTTCTGTGCATAGCAACCACATATTTTGAACAGCCATAGCTACTGCAGCCACTTCTTCCCATTCTGGTAAAGATTCCATTTTATCTCGCTGCATGCAAATAGCAATAACAGCACTTGCCTTTTGCGGATTCTCCTGTAACTTTTTAATTTTTATCGCTTTTGGTCTAGGGTCAACCTCCTGATATTTCTTCGACAAAAATGTTCCTAATCGACTTTTAGCTTCCCCTTGTAGTACTTTAAATCGCCAAGGCTCTGTAGACTTATGGTTAGGTGCCCAGTTAGCAGCTTCCAATACTTTTTCAATATCAGCTTGAGCAATAGGTGTGTTATTATATTGTACTGGAAATACAGATCGCCTTTTCTTTATTAAATCAAATATCATTCTATAGTATTTATATGGTAAAATTAAGACTTAGGCAGTAAACTAATTGTTAGATTAGTAATAAAAATAATCTGCTTCTTATTTTAATAGTACATACAATCATTACTTACCAATAAGCAACTCCATACAGTTTTTCAATACCGGATTCGTATGTTCCTTTTTCCAAATAACCGATAGTTCAGCTCGCTGTGGAATATTCTTAAGTTCAATAAATTTTACACGCATTTGAAATCCGCTCTGTAAAGCCGTTGGCACAATAGCTATACCCATATGATTTTCTACCAACTTAAAAATAGTATGGGCATGAACCGACTTATGTGATACTTTAGGAGCAAAACCTGCATCTTGGCAAATACTCATTATAGTATCATAGTACAACGGGCTATAAGTTTGATTGAAAAGTATAAAATCATCATTTGCAAATTGATGCATTCCCTTAAACTCCCTAGTAAGTAATGGGTATCGCTCAGGTAGAACTAATGAAAATGTATCCTTAAAAACAGTTTTCATATGCAAGGTATTTGGCACTCTAGCTACACGTACAAAACCCATATCTAATTGATCATTCAATACCGCATCTACTTGTGCGAAATTTGAAAGCTCTTCTAATGATGTTTTTACTTTGGGGTAATTCTCTTTAATTTTCAATAACAAATCTGGAATAATCTGCTGCATGGCCGAACCTAAAAACCCAATTCGCAATTCGCCGCTATTACCGTCACCAACTAATTTTAATTGCCGCTCAACTTTCTCTAAATGATTGAAAATAAATTCTACTTCTTTTTTTAAAAAATGACCAGCGGGTGTCAGAGAAACCTTTTTCTTGTTCCGTTCAAATAATTGAGTTTCCAGAATATCCTCCATTTGTTTAACCTGCCTACTTAATCCCGGTTGAGAAATAAATAATTTTTCAGCAGCTTTCCTAAAATGTAGTTCTTCGGCCACCGCAAGAAAATAAGTTAAGTGCCGCAATTCTATTTGATTACTCATGGTTATGAATTAATGACAATATTGATATTACCAAGTATTAAAAATAGGTATTAATTTTAACCTAAATCTTGAGACATCGATGTTATGAGTAAACAGACCTTTAAATTAGGCGAAGATTGGCTTACCGCAGGGAAAGCATTAGAAATTACTGAGAATAAAATTTCTGTAATTCTTTCTAATGATACCGAGAAAAAAATAGAAAAAAGCTGGAGCATCGTTCAGAAAATTGTAGACAAGGGCCATCCTGTTTATGGTATTAATACAGGTTTCGGCCCTTTATGCACTACCAAGATTTCAAAATCAGAAACGAATATTCTTCAGACCAATATTCTTCAAAGTCATAGTGTTGGCGTTGGTGATCCAATTAAAAGAGATATAGCAAAACTGATGCTGATTCTTAAAGCTCAATCCTTGGCAAAAGGCTTTTCAGGTATTGCACTGAAAACCTTAAAAAGAATTATTTGGCATATAGAGAATGATGCTATCCCTATAGTTCCGTCTCAAGGTTCTGTTGGTGCATCGGGTGATTTGGCGCCTTTATCCCATCTATTTCTTCCCTTAATAGGAATGGGTAAGGTGGAATATAAAAATGAAATTATCACAACAGCAACCTTGTTTGAAAAAACCGGACTAGAACCTATTGCTTTGGGTCCAAAAGAAGGATTGGCCTTAATAAATGGCACACAATTTATTGCGGCTCATGCGGTAAAAGTAGTTTCGCAATTACACTCATTATTAGCACAAGCCGATATTATTGGCGCCATGATGATTGAAGGGTTACAAGGTTCTGTAAAACCATTTTACAATGAACTTCATGCCTTACGCCCATTTAAAGGCAATGTGCATGTTGCCAAAAGAGTGAAAAAATTATTAAAAGGTTCTGAAATTATGCAGGACCATGTTGATTGCGAAAAAGTGCAAGACCCTTACTCAATTCGCTGTATACCACAAGTACATGGCGCTTCTCGTACCGCTTGGCTACACCTAAAAGAATTGGTAGAAGTTGAATTGAATTCCGTTACCGATAATCCGGTTATTATAGATAAAGAATTGACCATTAGTGGTGGTAACTTTCATGGGCAACCTTTAGCTATGGCATTAGATTACGCATGTTTAGCAGCATCAGAATTAGGGAATATTTCAGATAGGCGAATTTATTTAGCCTTAGAAGGCAATAGCCCTGGTGTACCTAAATTACTAATGAATGATACTGGCATTAATTCTGGTTATATGATTTTACAGTATACTACTGCCGCCTTGGCTAGTGAAAACAAAGGGCTCTGTTTTCCATCAAGCGCAGATAGTATACCAACTTCTTTAGGCCAAGAAGATCACGTTAGTATGGGTTCTATTGGAGCAAGAAAAGCCTTGCAGGTTATTGGAAATGTTGAAAAAATATTGGCTATAGAATTATTAACCGCAGCACAAGCTTTTGAGTTTCGGAAACCATTAAAATCTGGAGTTTTCTTAGATGAAGTTCATAATGCAGTTAGAGAACAAGTCGCCTTTGCTGTAAAAGACCGCATTTTCGCCGACGATATTGAAAAAGGAATTGAAATGATTCAGAATAAAACCATCATAAAAGTGGTAGATCGGGTGCAAAAGGACAGTAACATTTCTTTAAAAACTAAATTTTCAACAGAATTCGAAGTATATTGAAAACATGGAAAAAGCAACATTAATAGGCCCTTTCAAGCAAATCATCACCATGACTGGCATACCTTTAAAAGGTGCAGTTAAGGATAGTGAATTACTCATAATTTCAGATGGCGGTATCGTAATAACTGGTTCAACCATTACGAAAATAGGTGATTTTGAACATTTAAAGCAAAGTGAAAAAATTGCAGAAACGATAACTTTAAAAGGGGATCATGTTTGTGTACCAGGCTTCATAGACGCTCATACCCATATCTGTTTTGGAGGATCAAGAGCAAAGGATTATGCTATGCGAAATGCAGGTAAATCTTATTTAGAAATCGCACATGCGGGTGGTGGTATTTGGGATACGGTTACACAAACTAGAAAAGCCACACAAGAAGAATTGACCAAAAGCACCATAAAACTTGCTAATCGTCATTTAAAAAACGGCACCACCACTATTGAAG
>TARA_R110002074_G_scaffold149035_4_pt1 | contig 68918 bp, 60 predicted proteins | sample TARA_R110002074 | Tara Oceans TARA_R110002074 (sample SAMEA4397215) | marine metagenome | biome: Polar Biome; feature: [MIX] marine epipelagic wind mixed layer (ENVO:01000061); material: water (ENVO:00002006), including particulate matter (ENVO:01000060) such as... | depth 10-100 m
CCTATTTAAGAATATGGAATATTTCATTAATTGTAATACTTCTACTCTTGCTCCGTACACTGCCAATTTAGACCAATTACGAGCATCACATTTATACAGAAGATTAGGATTCAGTGCCTCGGTCGCTACTATTAATCAAGCCACAGGCCAATCTGCGGCAGCTTTAGTAGATAGTTTGGTAGACCAAGCTCTAAACATGGCGCCAATACCCGCACCTATATGGGCGAATTGGACAAACGCCAATTATCCTGAAGACGACGATGCCCGCAATCAATTGAAGAATCAGCAGAAATCTGAATTTCAATTAGATTACGCAAATGGTTTATTGAATAATAATTTAAGAGATCGACTAAGTTTTTTTTGGAGCAACCATTTTGTAACAGAACTAGAGGTCTATAATTGTAATTCATATTTATATGAATATATCGATTGTCTACAGCGAAATTCACTACGTAACTTTAAAACTTTTGTAAGTGAAATAGGGTTAACCAATGCGATGCTATACTACTTAGATGGCGTATTCAATAATGGGAACAACCCTAACGAAAATTATGGTCGTGAGTTATATGAGCTTTTCACACTAGGTGAAGGTAACGGCTATACAGAAGAGGATATCATTGAAACTGCCAAAGCTTTAAGTGGTTATGTTGAACGTACTGAAATAGGCTGTTCACCAGTAGCTTTTGATGCCACCAAACACGATGCAGGTTCTAAAACTATTCTAGGTCAAACCGGTAATTGGGGTTATAATGATGTTATCAATATTCTTTTTGACCAGAGAGCACCAGAAATTGCAGAATTTATCTGTCGTAAATTATATGAATTTTTCGTCCATCCAGATTCTAAGGATGAAGCAAATAATGCACAAACCATAATAGATGGTATGGCCGCAACATTTGTTTCTAGTAACTTTGAAATTGCACCTGTCTTACGACAACTATTTAAAAGTCAACATTTCTTTGATGATGAAGCAATTGGTGTAATCATTAAAAGTCCGATAGATTTTTATTTCAATACACTAAAAGAAACAGGTTTCAGCTATACAGATACGAATGTTGCCGAAATGGTCAACTATAGTGCACTTCTGAGTCAAGAAATTTTCGAACCTATTGATGTTGCCGGATGGCAACGTGATAGATCTTGGATTAATACCAATTTTATGATTGGGCGTTGGCTAACTATTGAAAGTATATTGGAAAACTTTTATATGGCCGACAATGAACAATTTAGAACATTAGGCCTAGATATATCAGGTAATGCAGGATTGACAAGTACAAATCCTGATGTAGTTGCAAGACTAATTATTGATTTTATTCTCCCTAAAGGACTTCTAGACGAGCCTGAATATAGTAAAGCGTTTGCCATATTTAGAAGCGATATAGAAGAAGTTTATTATGAAGGTGGCAATCAAGAATCTTGGACGTTGGCTACTTGGCCACAAGCACCATTTCAAGTATATCTTCTTTTACAATATTTAGCTAGACAACCTGAATTTCAATTAAAATAATACCTACAACTATGTGCAATTCACACCACTCCCCATATAAAGGTCTACAACATGAAGGCCACGATGACGAACATAAAACTTGGAGCAGACGTTCATTTCTACAGGCAATGGGTATCGCAGGGTCTGGCTCTATGATGTTAGGTTCAAATATGCTTACAGCCTCTGCCCCTTCACCCCTATCAGCAGGTATTGCTGCAGCGGAAACTGACAATATTTTGATATTAATACGTCTTTCAGGTGGTAATGACGGTCTAAGTACCGTTATACCTTTAGAGCAGTATGACAGTTATGCGAATGCACGACCAAATATTTATGTTCCTGAAAGTAAAGTATTAAAACTTACCGATGAATTCGGTGTGCCATCTTACATGAATGCATTGGCACCCATGTGGCAAGAAGGCCAATTTAAGGCTGTACACGGAGTAGGATACGAAGGGCAAAGTCTTTCTCATTTCACAGGTTCTGATATTTTTGCTAACACAGATATAGAAACCACAGGGTTTAGCGGTTTAAACACCGGATGGATGGGTAGACATTTTGAAAATATTTATCCAGATTACTTAATAAACCCACCGGCAGCACCGGCGGCAATTCAGATAGGTCAATTCGGCAGTTTAGTATTTCAAGGTGAAGAAACCAATTATGCTTTCGTGACATCGAACATCGACCAGTTAGAAGAAATCGCAGAATCGGGCGTAGTTTATGGCCTAGACGATACTCTTTTCAATAATTGTATGTACGGCGATCAACTAAAGTTTTTGAGAGGAGTAGCAAATACAACCTATGAATACTCAGGGCTCATTCACGAAGCCTATGAAAGAGGCCAAAATCAAGTAGAATATCAAGAAAACGGATTTGCACGCCAATTGGCGCTTATAGCACGATTGATAAAAGGAAACTTGGGCACAAAAGTATTTATGATTTCAATGGGTGGTTTTGATACCCATGGCAATCAGCCACAAGCACACGCACGTTTAATGACAAATCTTTCTGTTGCTGTTAACAATTTCTATGATGATTTAGCCTTTACACAACAAGACGATAAGGTATTGAGTATGACTTTTTCTGAATTCGGACGACGTATTTTTGAAAATGGATCTAACGGTACCGATCATGGTAAGGCATCACCAACGCTGTTCTTTGGATCAGGTTTAAATGGTAGTGCATTTGTTGGCGACCATCCAACATTAGACGACCCAGACGGACGTGGAAATTTAGAGTACACAATGGATTTTAGAGATCTTTATGCTACAGTACTTGCTGAATGGTTATGTGTAGATGTTCCTCTAGTTGAAGCACATTTATTAAACTACAAACAATATGTGCCTGTAAATTTAGGCTTTAGTTGTAGTGGTGAAGCATTCCCAGAAATAGCGTATAGTGATGGTGAGGTTACACCACCAGTACCACCTGGGGAAGAAGCAGAAACACCTTTCAATCCAGATTTATTGAATGCCGTTGTTCACAAACCTTATTACCCAACAGATAGTACTCCACATATCTATTTAGAAATGCCTTTTTCGGCACATGTAGATATTCAACTTTTTAATATTCTCGGTCAACGAGTCGGCACTATTTTTAACGAAATGATGTTCGAAGGTTCAACCGAAATAAATATACGAGAGCGCATGCCCGAACAACTATCAACCGGAAAGTACATTTATCGTATCAGTGTACAGAATCAAAAGATGAGTAAATCCGTGATGGTAGCCTAAACGGTTTCCCACTTTAATAAAAAGACCCTATTCAAAATATTTGAACAGGGTCTTTTTTATTTATGCCAATTTCGACTTATCGTTTTTTGTTTTAAAAGACAATTCCTTTTTTACTCTATGGTTCTTATCCTTATGAACTAAGGCTATATCTTCCACGTTAGCTTCTGCACTTTTTACTGCTATAGCTATTTTTTCTAAACCTTGAGAAAATTTTATTTTTTTGGGGTTTCCAACACTCATATCCATCTAAATTTTAGTTATTAATTAGATCTTTTCTTACAATAAAACAGTTTTTAAAAATCTTTCGTATAAATAATCGATAAGACACACTGTTTACCATCAGTTTTAATTAAAATTTTATCATTTAAACTATTTATGTGCAGATTACAATTGGTAAGTATTTGATGATTCTCCCATCAAATTCAGTATTTTTGTAGCTTAATTAATTTTGATGTCCGATATTAAATCACCCTCTAGATATACGATTACTGCTGCATTACCTTATACGAATGGTCCAATTCATATTGGTCATTTAGCAGGTGTTTACGTGCCAGCAGATATATACGCTCGCTATCTTCGTTTAACAGGAAAAAATGTTGCCTTTGTTTGCGGAAGCGATGAACATGGTGTAGCCATTTCAATGAAAGCCAAAAAAGAAGGGGTTACTCCAAAAGATATTATCGATAAATATCATGCCATAATTAAGCAGTCTTTCTTGGATTTCGGAATTACATTCGACAACTATTCTAGAACCTCTGCGCCTATACATCATGAAACCGCATCAGAATTTTTTATAAATCTTTATGAAAAAGGAGATTTTATTGAAGAAACTACGGCCCAGTTATACGATGAAGAAGCACAACAATTTTTAGCAGATCGTTTTGTAATCGGTACGTGCCCAAAATGTGGTAATGAAGAAGCGTATGGTGATCAGTGCGAAAATTGTGGGTCTAGCTTAAATGCCACCGATTTAATAAATCCGAAATCAACCATAACAGGTACGATACCGACTACGAAAGAAACCAAACATTGGTTTTTGCCTTTAGACAGGTATGAAGGATTTCTTACCGATTGGATTTTAAAAGGGCATAAAGATGACTGGAAACCCAACGTATACGGTCAATGTAAATCATGGATTGATGGTGGTCTTGAACCAAGAGCAGTAACCAGAGATTTAGATTGGGGTATACCCGTACCCGTTGAAGGTGGGGAAGGCAAAGTATTGTATGTATGGTTTGATGCACCTATCGGATACATTTCGTCTACCAAAGAATGGGCAGCCCGTGAAGGTAAAGATTGGGAACCCTATTGGAAAGACAAAGACACCAAATTGGTTCATTTTATTGGGAAAGACAATATCGTATTTCACTGTATCATTTTCCCTTCTATGCTGAAAGCAGAAGGAAGCTATATTTTGCCAGAGAATGTACCTGCTAACGAATTTTTAAATTTAGAAGGCAACAAATTATCGACCTCAAAAAACTGGGCGGTTTGGTTGCACGAATATCTAATCGATTTTCCTGAGTTACAAGATTCGTTACGTTATACGCTAACAGCGAATGCACCAGAATCTAAGGATAATGATTTTACATGGAAAGATTTTCAAGCACGCAATAACAATGAATTGGTTGCTATACTGGGGAATTTTATAAACCGAGTAGTTGTATTAACTAATAAATATTATGACGGACAGGTGCCAGCCGCTGGTAATTTTTCTGATGTTGATAAGGAAACACTTGAGCAGCTACGCAAATTTCCAGACACAATAACTAGCTCTATAGAGCGCTATCGTTTTAGAGAGGCTGGGCAAGAACTCATGAACCTAGCTCGTTTAGGTAATAAATACTTAGCCGATGCCGAACCTTGGAAGGTGATAAAGGTTGATGAAGAACGTGTAAAAACAATCATGAACGTAGCCTTGCAAATCGCAGCTGGTTTAGCTGTATTAAGCGAACCATTTTTACCCTTTACTTCTGATAAGCTTAAAAACATACTAAATATCAACCTAAGTACAACAGCAGGTCTTACTTGGGTATCAGTTTCAACAAACGAAACACTTCTCGCTGCAGACCATCAAATAAACCAAGCAGAGTTACTTTTTAGAAAAATAGAGGATAGTGAGATTCAGGCACAGTTAGACAAATTGGAAGCCACCAAAAAAGCAAATGCGAACGAAAACAAAAAACTAATGCCCCAAAAAGATACCATTACATTTGATGATTTTTCTAAGCTAGACATGCGTGTAGGTACCATTATCGAGGCTGAAAAAATGGCTAAGGCCAAAAAGCTTTTAGTTTTAAAAGTTGATACCGGTTTAGATGTGCGTACTATAGTTTCTGGTATTGCAGAAAGTTTTACACCAGAAGAGATTGTGGGCAAAAAAGTTACTGTTTTAATTAACCTTGCACCTCGTGCACTTCGTGGGGTAGATAGTGAAGGTATGATATTGATGACCGAAAACGCCGATGGAAAGTTGGTATTTGTTAACCCAGATGAAAGTGGAGTAGGAAACGGATTTACAATTAATTAATTTCATGAAAAAACTAACTTTATTATTGTGTTTTCTTTTAACTATAATCTCATTTGGGCAAGATACCATAGCCTCGGATAGCACCTATTTTAATCCAGATTTTGATGTTAAACCTATGGCAGTAACTGACCACAACAATAACATTTTTTTGTTCTTTTTACGTAATGGTGATGGCCCAACAGTTGTATTAAAATACGACAAAGACTATAATTTATTAGTGAAAAAAATAATTACTAGAAAAAATTATGGGTATTCTAAAATAAGAGGGTATGGATTGGATGAAGCAAATAAAATACATCTTTATTTTACCAATTCCACTTCTAAAAATTTATTAATACAATCTTTAGATGAAAATGGCGATAGTTCTGAAACCAAAATTACTCTAGATATAGAAGGAGAGAAAATAATTGATGGTTTTACCATAAATAACATTTTTCATTTATTGGCCTACACGAAAGGAACTTCTGAAATTAATAGATACTCTTTTAATGGTGCAAACTATGAAAAAACTATCTATAATTTATTTAAAAATGAACTCTGTAATAATGCAGAAAACAGTGTTTGCAATTTAAAACATTTGTTTAACAAAAGGGAAATCCAATTTATTTCAGATGAAGTTCCTGCTACAATTTCTCAGACGGAAAATAAACTTAAAATTTATCCTACAACAGATAAAATTCAAATCACCTCAGATTATAGCGTTGGCACAACACAATTAATTACTTTAAGCCTTTCTGATAATACATTTGAGTTAAGCAGCTATCCCTATCCCAATGGCTACAACAACTTTAAGATTAAAACCAGAATTAAGTCAAACTCGTTTCTTTATAAGGATTTTATTTTTCAGATTCTAGCTTCAAAAAAACAATGTATCCTCTTTATTAAAAGCTTATCAAATAATACCGTTTTAAAAACATATAGTTTTACAGAAGAAGAAAATATAAATTTCAAAAATTCGGAGATTTATCAGGACAACGGTTCTTTTTCTGTAAACACTAAAGTACTAACAGATTCTAAAAAGTTCTTAAATCTTTTGAGTAAGGGCAGTATAGCTATAACTGTGGAAGAGAAGGGAAATAACATACTCATGGTATTTGGAGGTGTTACTGCCGAAAGAAGTTCGAGCATGCCCATGATGGGTATGCCAATAATGAACTTTCCAATAGGAAATTTTGGGTCTTTCAATCTTTTTATGAATGCTTTCTTTACTGTTGAAAATTCTATGACTACATATACTCGTAGCCTTTTAAATAAAGATACTTTTGAACAAGAAAAGGGATTTGCAGGTATAAATATATTTGAACTTATACATGTGTATAAAACTCAAGATGTTAAGCTGAAAAAAGTAATAAGGGAAAATATTTTTAAAAATAATGGTGATTATATTTATGGATATTATAATCCAGAGAGTTCTAAGTATACCCTTTTGAGATTTTAAAATTAAAGTTTCTAATGTTTTTTAATAAAATGACAGTAGACTTAACTCCTTAAATTAATTTTTCCAGAAGAGGAACATGAAGCAACTAATTCCTTATATCTTAAAACACACCCAACTCCCAGAAAAAGGGATTCAAAACACGATAGAACTTTTAAATGAGGATTGTACCATTCCTTTTATTTCGAGGTATCGAAAAGAGAAAACGGGTAATCTAGATGAAGTTCAAGTAGGCGCTATTGTGCAGTTTAAAGAGCAGTTTGAAGCGCTAGAGAAACGTAAAAAAGCTATCATTAAAGCTGTAGAGGAACAAAATGCCTTGACACCAGAACTCAAACAAAGCTTTAAGAACGCAGAAGACTTAACACAGTTAGAAGATTTATATCTACCATTTAAAAAGAGTAAAAAAACAAAAGCCGAAGTAGCCCGTAAAAGCGGTTTAGAACCTTTGGCGAAAATCATTATGGCGCAACGTAATGATGATATTGAATTTACAGCATCAAAATATCTTAACAAGGAAGTTGAAAACGAAGATGATGCTTTAGAAGGTGCTCGCCATATCATTTCTGAATGGATTAATGAGCGAACTGATATTAGAAGCCAAATTCGGTCACAATTAGCTCGTTTTGCTATTATCTCGACAAAAGTAGTTTCAACTAAAAAAGACGATGAAAAAGCACAAAAATTCCGTGATTATTTTGATTGGAGCGAACCGCTAAATAAATGTCCGTCTCATCGCTTATTGGCAATTTTAAGAGCCGAGTCAGAGAAATTTATCAGGGTTAAAATTGAGCTAGATGATGAACGATTATTAGACCGCATCACAAATAGAATTATCAAATCTAATAATGCGTGTGCAATGCAAATAGAACTTGCCATTACAGATGCGTATAAAAGATTACTATTTCCATCATTATCCAATGAACTACTGAAAGCAGCTAAAGAAAAGGCAGATGATGAAGCAATAGCTGTGTTCTCTAATAATTTAAGGCAATTACTTTTAGGTGCTCCACTTGGAGAAAAACGTATTCTCGCTATCGACCCTGGTTTTAAATCGGGCTGTAAAGTGGTTTGTTTAGATGCCCAAGGTAATTTAGTGCATAATGAAAATATTTATCCCCATGCACCTCAAAATGATGTAAGTGGAGCTATTAAAAAGCTAAGTTCCTTGGTTAATGCGTACAAAATTGAGGCAATAGCCATAGGTAATGGCACAGCATCTAGAGAGACTGAACATCTTGTCAAAAAAGTGATTTTTAATAATCCGCTTGAAGTTTTTGTAGTAAGTGAAGCTGGGGCATCTATTTACTCGGCATCTAAGATTGCTCGTGATGAATTCCCGAACTACGATGTTACCGTTCGAGGTGCAGTATCTATAGGTAGGCGTTTGGCCGACCCACTAGCAGAACTAGTGAAAATAGACCCAAAGTCAATTGGTGTTGGTCAGTATCAGCATGATGTAGATCAGACAAAACTGAAAACTTCCTTAGATATCGTAGTTGAAAGTTGTGTGAATTCTGTTGGTGTGAATATCAATACAGCAAGCGTTCCTTTATTGAGTTATGTTTCTGGTATTGGACCAAAATTAGCCGAAAATATTGTTATCCAAAGAAAAGAAAAAGGCGCATTTAAAAGCAGGAAGGAAATTATGGATGTTCCTCGTTTAGGCGGCAAAGCCTTTGAACAAGGCGCTGCATTTTTACGAATTAAAGATGCTGAAAATCCGTTAGATGATTCTGCCGTACATCCAGAAAGCTATGCTATAGTTAAGCAAATGGCCAAAGATAAAGGCACTGAAATTTTTTCTTTAATTGGCAATAAGACTTTACTTAAAGAGATTGAACTTTCTAAATATTGTAATGAAACAGTAGGTCTGCCAACATTAGAAGATATACGTTCAGAGCTTGAAAAACCAGGACTGGACAGACGGGAAAAAGCAAAAGTCTTTACCTTCGACCAAAATATTAAATCAATTACCGATTTACATAGTGGTCAATTACTACCTGGTATCGTAAACAACATTACTAATTTCGGTTGTTTTGTAGATATAGGCATCAAAGAAAGCGGACTGATTCACGTTTCTAATCTTTCAGATTCATTTGTTAAAGATGTAAATGAACATGTTCATTTGCATCAGCAAATAATAGTAAAGGTTTTAGAAGTCGATGTACCTAGAAAGCGTATTCAACTAAAGCTGCACAAATAGTTCAGCTGATGCTTAAAATAGCCTACCATCCAATTTATAAACATCCATTGCCAGAAGGTCATCGTTTTCCTATGATGAAATATGAGCTTCTGCCACAGCAATTACTACATGAAGGTACGTGTACGGAATCTAATTTTTTCGAACCTGAAATTCCGAATGACAAACATATTGTAGCCGTTCACGATCCTGAATATTTTTACGATTTGTTGAATATGATGATTTCAGCAAAAATGTCTCGTAAAATCGGTTTTCCAATATCTGAAGATTTGGTAGAGCGAGAACGTATTATTGCAGACGGTACCCTAAAAGGCTGTGATTTTGCGCTTCAATATGGAATTTCAATGAATATTGCTGGCGGTACTCACCATGCATATAGTAATCATGGGGAAGCATTTTGTTTGTTAAACGACCAAGCTATTGGCGCAAAATATCTATTGAATAAAGGGCTAGCAAAGAAAATACTCATTGTAGATTTAGATGTTCACCAGGGTAATGGTACAGCAGAAATCTTTCAAAATGACACTTCTGTTTTCACTTTTTCAATGCATGGAGAAGCAAATTATCCGTTTAAAAAAGAACAATCAGATTTAGACATTTCATTACCTAAAGGCACCGATGATAAATCGTATCTCTCCATTCTAAAAGAGAACCTACCTAAATTAATCGATACGGTTCAACCAGATTTTATCTTTTACCTCAGCGGTGTAGATGTTCTTGAAAGTGATAAACTGGGTACTCTCGGGCTATCATTAGAAGGTTGTAAACTTCGAGACCAGTTTGTTCTTGAGACGTGTCGAAATTTAAAAATCCCAGTGCAAAGTAGTATGGGTGGCGGTTATTCAAAAGATATTAAAATTATTGTTGAAGCGCATGCGAATACATTCAGGTTGGCGCAATCTTTATATTTTTAGTACATTAGTATAACACCTGAAAACCAACCTAATGAAATCAATAATCCGTTTATTTTGTCTTCTATTTACGATTATTTCTATATCCCAAACACCATCCGCTTTAAAATCTCCAGTACTGGCTGAAGCAGATGCAAAAGATGTTGGCATGTCAACAGAGCGTCTTTCAAAAATAGACGCCATGATTTCAGAAGAAGTGACTAAGGGCAATATTCCTGGTGCTGTGGCTCTAATAGCGAGAAATGGTAAAATTGTTTTTCACAAGGCGTATGGAATGGCAAATAATGGAGCGAAAATTTCGATGGAAAAAGATGGTGTTTTCCGTATTGCTTCTCAAACAAAAGCAATTACCTCAACCGCTGTTATGATGCTTTGGGAAGAAGGTAAGTTTCAGTTAGACGACAATATTTCTAAATACATTCCTGAATTTGGCGAAGCACAAGTATTAGATACCTATAATGAAGCAGATGGTACTTACACTACCAAACCTGCAGAAAATCAAATCACCATTAGAGATTTGTTGACCCATACATCAGGCATTGGTTACGGAGTAATTGATGGGGATGAACGTTTCAAGAAAATTTATGCAAAAGCAGGAATCACAGATTTATTTACAACAGAAAAAATTACGATTGCCGAAAGCGTAAAAAAACTGGCAAAGTTACCACTACATCATGAACCTGGAGAAGCGTTTACCTATAGTGAAGGCCTTGATGTTTTAGGCTATTTTATCGAAGTTGTTTCTGGCATTCCCTTTGATGAATTTCTAAAAACTAGAATTTTCGAACCTCTTAACATGAAGGATACTTGGTTTTACCAACCGAAAGAAAACTATAATAGATTAGTGGCCGTTCAAAAAAAGGAAAAAGATAAGTGGATAAAATACCCAGTCACGTTTTATGATACTGATTATCCTATAAAAGGAGCAAAGACATTCTTTTCTGGTGGTGCAGGTCTTTCTAGCACTGCAAAGGATTATGCTACATTTTTACAGATGTATTTAAATGAAGGAGAATTGAATGGTTTACGATTACTAAGTAGAACTACGGTAAGAAGTATTTTGGGGAATCAAATTGGAGCTATATGGGATGGACCTAAACACCACGGACTAGCATTTTCAGTCGTAAATGAAAAAGGAGAAATTTCTGGTGGCCTTGGAAGTGAAGGCACATTTGAATGGGGAGGTTATTTCAATACCCAATATTTTGCCGACCCAAAAGAAAAAGTAATCGGAATTTTAATGAAGCAAACCCAAGGCCCAGTTGATGATAGTACTGGTTGGAAGTTTAAACAAATGCTTTTTTCTAGTATCGATGATTGAGAGCTTTAAGAATCTAACAAATACAGCCCTAACTTAATTTTCCAATATGGCATTTGCTCTTCAAAGAATTCGAAATAGTCTTTTAAACCTGTAGCTTCAGTTAATTCCGATTTTGCATTTTCAATTTTCGATACTTCATCAGCACTTACGAATTGACTCAAATCTAGCTCCTCACCTTCTGAGTGTTTTTTCATGAGATGACTATAAATTGTATTCTCAGAAAGGTTTCTTACGGTTGCAATTTCCGTTACTGTTAACCCATCAGAGAATAAATCAAAGGTTTGTTCATGTGTTGCTTTCTTTGATTTTTTTGATTTTTTAATTGGCGCATATGCAGCGATTTCCTTAATAAATACATCCGCATATTTTTCTAATTTTGCTTGCCCAACACCAGACACCTCCATAAATTCTTTTTCATTTTTAGGCATCTTGAGTTCCATATCCTTTAAACTTGCATCACCAAAAACAACATAAGCTGGCACACCTTGATCCTCGGCAATTCGTTGTCTTAAAAGGCGAAGCTTTTCAAAAAGTCCCGTTTTTGGCGTTTTTGCTTTTGCTGTACTTTTCTTCTTCTCCTTTTCTGTTTGCAATACTGCTAATTGTATTTTTTTATTAGAAAATAGCACCTCTTTGGCTAATGGTGTTAAGCCCAATCGTGCACCTTCCCTAAAATTAATATCCAAGACACCTTGATTCAATAACTGAATTACGTACTGTTGTAAGTCTAACCATGAAACATCTTTAATAGCACCATAGGTTTTAATTTTCTGATATCCTCGTTCTAATACTTGGGCATTCTGTGCTCCCCGTAAAACATCGATAACCATCCCCATTGGTTCACGCTCTCGTAATCGAGCAACGCCAGAGCAAACCTTCTGTGCTAATAAGGTAGCATCAAAATATGCTGGTGGACTCGCACAGATATCGCAATTTCCACATCCTTTGGTTACTTGCTCTCCAAAGTAGTTTAACAATGCTATTCGGCGGCAACTCAATGCCTCTGCAAATTGCTGCATCCGTTCTAATTTGGCATACTCTACATCAGCATTTTCACTTTGTGTGATAAATCGGCGTAACTGAGCTACATCAGCAAAACTGTAAAAAAGCAAGGCATGAGCCGAGAGTCCGTCTCGACCACCACGGCCTATTTCTTGATAGTATCCTTCTATATTCTTGGGAAGGTTATAATGAATTACCCAACGTACATTACTCTTATCTATTCCCATACCAAAAGCAATTGTTGCTACAATGATGGGAACGCTATCCGTAATAAATTCTTCTTGTACCTTAGACCGTTCGTCTGACGACATACCAGCATGATAGGCCTTTGCTTTAAAGCCAGCCTTTTGCAATTTTTGAGCAATAGCCTCAGTACTTTTTCTACTTAAACAATAGATAATTCCGCTTTCGTTGGGACGGTCATCTAAAAAATCGAGTATATGCTTAATTCGGTCTTGAGCAGGTTTTACATCCAAATATAAATTAGGCCTATTGAAAGACGCTAAATGTCGTTCTGCATTTGGTATCTTCAATTGATCGGCAATATCATCTTGTGTAGTTCTATCAGCCGTTGCCGTAAGTGCCATTACAGGTATATTTGGAAACCGTTTTTTTAAGCTACCCAACTGTGTGTAGGCAGGTCTAAAATCATGACCCCAAGAAGAAATACAATGTGCTTCATCTACTGCAAATAAACTAATCGCCAGGTTTTCTAAGACAGAATCAAAAAAACCCAAGCTTTCTGGAGCAACATAAAACAATTTCAATTCACCATTTTCCAATTGCTTTAAAATTTCCTGTCTGGTTTCTTCTGATTGTGAACTATTGCAATATGCAGCAGCAATGCCGTTCGCCTGCAATACATCAACTTGATCTTTCATTAAGGCAATTAATGGTGAAATAACAATAGCCGTACCTTCTAACGCTAAGGCAGTTAATTGATAACATAGCGATTTCCCCCCGCCTGTTGGCATAATTGCCAACACATCTTTTTTATTTAATGCATCTTCAATTATTGATAATTGATTTGGCTTAAAGGAATCATACCCAAAATGGGTTTTTAATAAAGGAAGTAGTTCTTGTACTGATGATGTCATATGGTGCAAAAATAGTGTTTGAAATTGTCTTTATTTAAGATTCTCATAATATGACGTCTTTACGAGGAACGAAGTAATCTACAGGATTCGTGTTCAAAATCGCAGATTACTTCGCCGTTCCTCCTGGTGAAGACGTATTAACTACTTCCCCAACATCAACAACTCATTACATCTAATCTCAGTAATGTATCTTTTTTCACCTTCTTTAGTTTCATAAGAGCGATGGGTAAGTTTACCTTCAATGGCTACTTGCTTACCTTTCGTTAAATAATTCTCGACAATCTCAGCTGTCTTTCCCCAGGCAACAATATTATGCCATTGCGTATCATCTACTTTTTCGCCTTTGGCATTTTTAAAACTATCGGTAGTGGCAATTGAAAACTTTGCCAATTTAGTACCTCCTTCTAAATTTACTATTTCTGGGTCTTGCCCTAAATTTCCAATTAACTGTACTTTGTTTTTTAATGCGTTCATTTTAAATAATTTTATCGTTAAACAGTTTTTCTATCAAGCCTCCTTGACTCGACACTGCAAACCTAGAACAGCTTCCAAATTCTATTCGGTCGCTAAACACTTACTATCGTTTGTAATCGTTTGCAGTCGTTTGAAAACTTTTACCACATTGAAATACAGGTTTTTAAACACTTTAATGAAAAATAAAATTTAATTAAAAAAAGAGAAGTTTAACTACTATAAACCATTTTCCCTTAAACAAATAAGAATGATTCTGTGTGAAAAATACAGCAAAAACCTATCAATTAAACGCGTGTAGACAAAAACAAAAGATCTAATACATGGAGTTGGTCATCTTATTTTTTACGATATAACCACCAATTCATATCTCTTGTTAATTCAAAACCTAATTTCTCATAAAGGGCTATTGCTGGGTTTCCTTTGTTTGTGTGTAAAATAGGTTTCTTATTTTCTTTTAAAATTTCTTTTGTAGTATGTGCGATTAGCTGTTTTGCTAGCCCTTTTCTAGTAAAATCAGGGTGCGTTACAACGGCACTTACTTCTATAAACTGATTCGTTTGCATACGCTGACCGGTTATTGACACTAACTTACCCTCCTTAAATATGCCAAAATAGTTACCCATTTCATAAGTTCTCTTTCTATAATAACCAGGCATAACCAACCAAATTAAATCATAAATCTCATCTATAAATTCACGCCCTAAAAGCACAATTTCTTCGGATATTTGAACGTCTGCTAGCTCATTTAAAACCATCTGACATCCATCTATTTTCTTTTCTAAGAAGACTTTGTCATCGTCTATTATAGGTATTTGATTCCCTGAAACAAAAAAGAAATGATCCGTAGTTTTCAGATATCGATTTGAAGCTTTGGCAGTTTTAGTTTCATCAAAGAAAGAACCAAAGGTGCAAACCTCTGAGTTGTAAAATTGAACTCCGTTAAATTCTTCAACAAATTTTTTATGAGTTTCGTTTAAGGAATGCCACACCGGGTTTTTAAGTTGTTCTTCTAATGCTATCATTAGAATAAATATAAAAAAGATTAAAAGAGAATTAAGACTTTAATTGCAAACAATCTCTGTTATAATGAATTCTTTCTAAATCTGCATCAAATCAGTATATTTTAGAAATATATTCAAAATCTATCATTAGAAATTACCTGTCAGCTGTTTCATTTTCACTAGTATTCTCATAAAACTCATCTAACAAGTCAATTAAAATACCAGTTGAAGTTGCGGACAAGTTATTACGTTCTCGAAAATTAAAATGACACTATTTTACAATTCGATGTATACTTAATTGTCAAAAGAAGCATTTTTTCCATACCTTAAAACTTCTAAAATTTTGACTACAATGAATTTAAATTTGGTAGATGCAGAATCAAAGAAAAGGTATGAAGTCGCTATTGACGAATCTATCGCATATATTGAATACATAAAGGCGCAAGACAAAATTTATTTGACCCACACAGAGGTTCCAAAATCTTTGGAAGGCAAAGGAATTGGCTCTGCGCTTGTTCTTAAGGTTTTAGAAGATATAGAACGTCAGAACTTAACATTGGTTCCGCTATGTCCTTTTGTAGCACTCTACCTAAAAAGACATCCGGAATGGAAAAAATTAGTAATGAAAGGTATTAATATCGGAGAATAAATCATGGAGAAAGAAATAACTAAAGAATACTCAAACGGAGAACTTATCATAGTTTGGAAACCAAAAAAATGTATTCACGCAAAAGTTTGTGTACATATGCTTCCGGAAGTTTATAAGCCAAACGAGAAACCTTGGATTACTCCGGATACCACAACCTCATCCGACTTAATAAAACAAATTAATGAATGCCCATCTGGAGCATTAACCTATTACATGAAAAACGAAATTATGGAAGAAAAAGAAGTCAATGCAACTAACGCTACTCAAATTATTGTAGCCAACAACGGACCTTTAAAAGTTAAAGGCAATTTAGAAATACAATTAGCATCAGGAGAAATAGTCACAAAAGAGGGTACTACCGGTTTTTGCCGTTGCGGCGTTTCTGAAAACAAACCATTCTGTGATGGTTCGCATAGAAAAATTGACTTTGTCGGATAAAACTATAAATAGAAAACTCACGAATGGAATTAGCCATACATAATTGGATGCGTGCAGAATCTTTGGAGCATACCCTCAATAGAATTAATAAATTAGATTACAACTATCTAGAAATACAAGGCGCACCAGAAAGTTACGACACCAAAAAAGCACAATTACTTTTAGATACTTACGGTATTAAATGCTGGGGCTCTGTTACACTTATGCTTGAGCAGCGAAATTTATTGGCCAAAGATCCTGCTCAACGTAAAATGTCAGTACAATACGTAAAAAAAGTTGCTAAAATGGTGTATGAATTAGGGGGCTCTGTTATTTCATTGGTTCCTGCCACGGTTGGTAAAATTGTACCCGATGCAAGACCAGACGAAGAATGGCAATGGGCGGTTGAAGGCATACAAGAAATTTATAAGTACACGGAAGACCACGGACTAAAAATTGGTGTTGAACCCATTAACCGTTTTGAAACTTACTTCATTAACCGAGGCGAACAAGCTTTGGCATTGGCAGAAGCTGTCGGCTCAAACTGCGGAGTGTGTCTAGATACTTTTCATATGAACTTGGAGGAGGAAAATATGTTCAATACCATGAAAAAAGTTGGCAAGCGATTGGTGAATTTTCACGTTGCCGATAACAACCGAATGGCACCAGGCATGGGCCACCTCAACTGGCCAAAAATAATCAGCACCTTAAAAGAAATAGAATACGACAAGGTACTCTCAGTAGAATTTTGTTCTCCATTAGACCGTACCCCAGCAAATCCCTATCCGAATTCTATAGAAACCAATCCTGAGGGACTAACCGCTGAACAAAAAAAATTCTTGGAAGACCATGGTAGTTCTGCCGTTACCGATGAGTTTTACACTATGCTGACCAAAAAATCAATCGATACCTTAAAAGCACTTATCTAATGAAAATTACCAATATAGAAGCGTTCTGGTTACGTTGTCCTATCCCAAAAGAGAAACAACATTTTTCCGATTATGGGTTACTAACAAATTTTGACATGACCTTAGTCGTAGTTACAACCGATACGGGACTTCAAGGTTTTGGAGAAGCAAAAGCTGCCGTAGGATCATCGGGATCATGTGCCTCTATTGTAAGTTGCATCGAAAATGAATTGAAGCCACAGTTAATAGGTAAAGACGCCCGTAACATATCTCGTATTTGGGAACATATTTATAATGGAACAAGAGACCACTACTCACTTTCTCGTGGTCGAAAATTTCCGATTTTAGGGAGAAGAGGATTAACTATTTCTGCCATGAGCGGTATCGATACTGCTTTATGGGATATTAAAGGGAAAGCCTTAGGTGCACCTGTAGTTGAATTACTAGGTGGAAGTTGTCGTGATAAAATGCCCGCTTATGCTAGTGGCGGATGGGCAAAAGTAGATGCTATAGGTGAACAATTAGTAGGCTATACATCAAAAGGATTCAGTGGTGTTAAAATGCGCGTTGGTATTATGGACCAAACCGTTGCTGAAAGCATTAAACGGGTAAAAGCAGCACGAGAAGCTTTGCCTGACCATATAAAATTAATGACCGATGCCCACGGTACTTTTAGCGTGCCGGAAGCCAAACAATTTACCAAAGGCGTTGAAGATTGTAATTTATACTGGTTTGAAGAACCTATAAGCCCCGATAACAAAATAGGCACTGCAGAGGTACGCGCCAACACGTATATCCCTATTGCAGCAGGAGAAAGCGAGTATACCGCTTTTGATGTACGAGATTTAATTGCAGAAAGAGCATTAGATGTATTACAACCAGATTGTGCTATTATAGGAGGTATCACCGAGGCCATGCGGGTATCGCAATTGGCACACACGTATCAATTAGAATTGGCTCCTCATTGTTGGGGATCTGCATTTTCTTTTATGGCGGGGCTATCTGTAGCTTTTGCATCACCATCTGCAAACGTTATTGAATTTTCATTAGGTGGAAATCCAATGATGTATGATTTGGTGGAAGAAAATATAACCGTGGATAAGGAAGGAATGCTCATAGCTCCTGAAAAACCAGGCTTAGGGCTTACCCCAAATTGGGATTTTGTAAAAGACTTTAAACAATAAATTATGGCAAAGGCAGTACATATAAACCACGTCGCACTTGTAGTTAGCAATTTAGAAGAAGCCTGTAAATTTTATGAAGAAGAATTGGGCTTAGAAGCTATTCCGGCATTTCTATTCGATTACCCAACGGCGTTTTTTAAATTTAATGAAGAACAGCAATTACATCTAACTGAATGGGATGATTCCTATTCTTTTAGAGGCCATATTTGCGTACAAGTAGATGATATAAATACTATGTTCTTTCGAATGAAGGAATTAGGTGTTATTGATATTAAACCATGGGGTAACGTTCGTCAATTACCTGATGGTGCTATTCAAATGTTTGTTCGTGATCCGTCAGGAAATTTAGTAGAATTATCTTCTGTGCCTGGCGACTATATAGATACGAAGATTTTTGAGGACGAACTTTTCAAAGAAGGAATTTATGTGTCTGGAAGAAATGATTTCCGTGGTTACAAATCTAAAGACGCTACCCTTTACCATAAATCAGATGAATAAAAATATCCTCTTGTTGGAAACTGTTGCCGATGAAGCAATGCGATTACTAGAAGCCGCTGAGAATATTCGAATATTGAAAGGTTTTGATGAAACAACGCTTCAGCATCATATTTCAACTGAAAGAATCGATGCAATTATTACACGAGGTAAAGGTCAAGTTCGTGCCTATTTAATGGATAAGCTCACTGATTTACAAGTTATTTCACGATGTGGCGTAGGGTTAGATAATATTGATATATCTGAAGCTACCAAAAGAAATATCAAAGTAGTAAATGCCCCTAATTCGAATGCAGACACGATTGCAGAACATACCATTGCACTTTTACTAATGCTACAGCGCAATCTATATAACGCTATTTCTATGGTGAAAGAAAATAGATGGGCAGATAGAGGTACTTATATTGGTGATGAAAGTCACGGTAAAACTTTAGGCATTATCGGTATGGGAAATATTGGTAAAAAAGTGGCCAAAATCGCAACAGCCTTGGGGATGCAAGTTGTGTATTGGAGTGCAAGAAAAGAAGAAGTCCCCTACCCTTTCTTAGATTTTGATACACTTGTAAGCACTTCTGATAGTATTAGTCTACATCTTCCTTTAACAACACAGACAGAAAATATATTGAATGCCAACGCATTTTCAAAAATGAAACCGAATGCCTTACTAGTAAACACCGCAAGAGGTGGAATTATTGACCAAAAGGAATTATTTCGTGCTTTACAGCATAAAAAAATAGCAGGTTTTGCAGCAGATGTTTTAGCACAAGAACCGCCCGATACCAACGATCCTCTTTTACAATTAGGCAATGTCCTTATCACAGCACATTTGGGCAGTTTAACAAAAACCACCTACACAAAAATGTGTACCATGACCGTTGAAAATACATTAGCGATTTTAGCGGGTGAGCAACCTATGGCCAATTGTATTTACAATAGAAATGAACTGAACACCAACTAAAAGACTATGAAAAATTACAAAAGATTACTCCTTATAGTTTTAATCATTAGTCCAATGATTGGTCTATATGCTCAACTTACGGTTAACCAAGACCGTTTAGAAAAAAGAATAACTGAACTGGCCCAATTTGGAATGCAGGATAACGGAGAAACAGAACGAGTTGCTTTCAGTGATGCAGATATTGCCGCACAACAATGGGTAATCTCCCAATTAAAAGACATGGGTATAGAAACCCATATCGATTTTGCTGGAAATGTAATTGGTCTTCGAAAAGGAACAAATGCTTCTAAGAAACCTATTTCTTTTGGGTCACATATAGATCGTGTTCCGCATGGCGGAAATTACGATGGCTGTGTTGGAAGCATGGCTGCCTTAGAAGTTCTTAAGGTGCTTGATGAAAACAATGTAAAAACGAAGCATCCATTAGAAATCATAATTTTTTCAAATGAAGAAGGTGGTGTTGTAGGTAGTAGAGCAATTGCAGGTCAATTGAAAGAAACTGCCTTTTCTGTTAAAAACTCCACAGGGTATTCCATTGGTGAAGGCATGATGAGATTGGGTGGTGACACCACCAGACTTGCAAAAGTTGCTCGAAAAAAAGGGGCCGTTGCCGCTTTTTTAGAATTACATATTGAGCAAGGTGGTATTTTAGAAAAAGAGAATCTTAACATTGGTATTGTAGAAGGTATCGTAGGTCTAAAATGGTGGAATGTTGAATTCAATGGTTTTGCAAATCATGCGGGCACGACACCCATGAATGCAAGACAAGATGCGTTATTGGCAGCAGCAAAATTTATTGTCGCCGTAAACGAAGTAGCCACTAGTTTTGAGGGTGCACAAGTTGCCACTGTAGGTAGAATATCTGCTGAACCAGGTGCGCCAAATGTAATACCCGGTAATGTTGTTACAAGTTTAGAAATACGAGACCTTTCATCTGAAGTTATTGAAAAGGTCTATCAAGAAATTGAAAAACGTGCTACAGAAATTAGTAAAACATCGGGTGTAGAAATTAAGCTTACTGCTTTAGACACAACAGCTGACCCAGCAATAATGGACGCATCTATACAGAAGGAAATAGAAAAAAGCATCAATTCACTTGGACTAAGTTATAAGACGATGCCGAGTGGCGCGGGCCATGATGCTCAAGACATGGCGCTAATTGCTCCGACGGGAATGATATTCGTTCCAAGCAGAGGTGGCATTAGTCATTCTCCAAAAGAATTTACTTCCGCTTCCGATATGGCAAACGGCGCCAATGTGTTATTGAAAACTATTTTGGCGTTAGATAAAAATCTTGACTAAATGGATAACCAAGAACCCATACGAATTGAAACTAACCTAAACACTACTATATATAAAGTCTGGGAAGCATTGACTAACGTCACCCAAATGCGTAAATGGTACTTTGAAAATATACCTGATTTTAAACCTGAAGAAGGCTTTGAAACCAAATTTGAAGTGAAAAGTGGAGAGCGAATATTTACTCATATTTGGAAAATCACCGAGGTAATTCCAATTAAAAAAATCTCCTATACTTGGAAGTTTGAAGAATATTCTGGCGAAGGCTTATCAATCTTTCAGTTGTCCACCGAAAATAACACCACACACTTAAAACTAGAAAGTCGAGTTCTTAAGCCTTACCCTAAAGATATTCCTGAGTTTAAAAGAGAAAGTGGCGAAGCCGGATGGAATTATCTGATCAATAAAAATTTGGTAGAATTTTTACAAAAATCTAAGAATTTCTAAGCACCATCTTTCCTGTTATTATCACTATTTTAGTTAAATCAAACCAAAGAACACATTCTAATGAAAAAACTACGATCACTTTTAGCCGTAACGCTATTACTATGCAACGCTGTTGTTAATGCACAAACCCAAAAAGATATTATTGAGGCCATTGAAAAAGAAGGCAATGGAAATTCACAGCTTGAACAACTAGCTTACGAGTTAATGGATCTTAACGGACCTAGGTTGGTAGGAACCCCTGAAATGAAAACTGCTCATGATTGGGCTATTAATACGTATAAAAAATGGGGCATTACTGCAGAAAATCAACAATGGGGAACTTGGAAAGGATGGCAACGTGGCATCACCCATGTAGATATGGTGTCGCCTCGCGTAGTATCACTTCATGCCACACAATTAGCTTGGAACCCTAGTACAGATAAAAAAGGAGTTACCGCTTCTTTAATTACTCTGCCAAGTTTTGCCGATTCTTTGGCTTTTGTGAAGTGGCTACCAAATGTAAAAGGTAAAATAGTTATGGTAAGTATGTTACAACCTACTGGCCGACCAGATGAAAACTGGAAAGAATATGCTACGGAAGTTTCTTTTGAAAAAATGAAGTCTGAACGAGATTCATTAGAGAAAATTTGGAGACAGAATATTAGCAATACAGGCTATACGAGTAGAAATATCAATGCTGCTTTTGAAAAAGCAGGTGCAGTTGGTATTGCACAATCAAGATGGTCAGAAGGTTTTGGAGCAAATAAAATATTTAGTGCAGGTACTGAAAAAATTCCTGCAGTAGATATATCCTTAGAAGATTATGGTATGTTATACCGTATGGCCGAGCATGGTGCTAATCCGCAGATAAAAATAGTAGCGGAATCAAAAGATCTGGGTAAAGTGCCGACCTTCAATACCATTGCTACCATACCAGGAACAGAATTCCCAGATGAGTATGTAATTCTTTCAGCGCATTTCGATTCTTGGGATGGGGCGACAGGTGCTACTGACAATGGAACAGGAACTATCACCATGTTAGAAACAGCTCGTATTCTTAAAAAAGTATATCCTAACCCAAAGAGAACCATATTAATTGGGCATTGGGGCAGTGAAGAACAAGGCTTAAACGGCTCAAGTTCTTTTGTTCAAGATCATCCAGAAATTGTTGCAGGCGTACAAGCTGTTTTCAATCAAGATAATGGTACTGGTCGTGTAGTTAATCTTTCAGGTCAAGGTTTTCTGCATGCTTATGATTATTTAGGTCGTTGGTTAGAGGCTGTACCTGAAGCCTATAAAAATGAAATTGAAACTACGTTCCCAGGGTCACCAGGCCGTGGAGGTTCTGATTACGCTTCCTTTGTTGCAGCCGGCGCACCTGCGTTTTCATTAAGCTCTCTAAGTTGGGATTATTGGAACTATACGTGGCATACGAATTTAGATACGTATGATAAAATAGTTTTTGATGATGTTCGAAACAACGCAATTCTTACAGCCATACTAACATATATGGCTTGTGAAGACCCTGAAAAAACATCACGTGAAAAAGCTGTTTTAGGCATTAACCCTAGATCGGGTGAAAAAGCAGAATGGCCAACACCAAGAACACCAGAACGTAACGGAGGGCAAGAATAAAATTTCCAAATAAAAAGACCAAAAACCAACCACATTATGAGAACCATCAAACTTTTACTTTTACTGCTGTTTATTTCTCCTTTAGCACTACAATCGCAACGTAGAAAAAATAAGGTCACCGAGCCAACGATTAAACTAGAAGATTCACTTTTTCAAGGATTAAAATGGCGAAATATTGGTCCGTTTAGAGGTGGTAGAAGTGTTGCATCAACTGGTGTAGTTGGTCAACCAATGACCTATTACATGGGTACTGTTGGTGGTGGAATTTGGAAAACTACGGATGACGGAATTACCTGGAATAATATTTCTGACGGATTCTTGAAAACTGCCACTGTAGGTGCCATTTCAGTATCTGAAAGCAATCCGAATATTGTTATTGCAGGTATGGGAGAGCATGCCGCTAGAGGAGTAATGACCTCTATGGGTGATGGTGTTTACAAATCTACCGATGCAGGAAAAACTTGGAATCATATAGGTTTAGGTGAAACCAGACATATTTCTGATGTTATCATACACCCTACCAATCCTAATATTATTCTTATTTCGGCACAAGGGGCTCAGTATGGTCCTTCATCGCAACGTGGTATTTATAAATCTATAGATGGTGGCGAAACTTGGGAGAATGTTCTTTTTATAGACAATATCACAGGTGCTTCTGCTCTTTCTATGGATATGACCAACCCAACGATATTGTATGCCGCGATGTGGCAACACAGACGTTTTCCTTGGACGATGGAATCTGGCGGGAAAAATTCGGGCATTTATAAATCTACCGATGGCGGAGATACTTGGAAACAATTAACCGAAGGTCTACCAAAAGAAATGGGGAAAATCGGTATTTCAGTATCACGGGCAAATCCTGAGCGAGTATTTGCTGTAATTGAGGCTGATGGTGAAAAAGGAGGAGTTTATAGATCTGATGACGCGGGTAAGAAGTGGACACTAATCAATAAAGACCGTATCAACATTACCCGTTCGTGGTATTATATGGAGATTTTCGCTGACACTCAAAATGAGAATATTGTTTACGTACTTAATGCTCCAGTAACCAAATCTATAGATGGTGGTAAATCTTTTACTCCACTATCCACTCCTCATGGTGATAATCACGATTTATGGATTGACCCATTGAATAATCAACGCATGATTAATTCTAATGATGGCGGGTCTAATGTGTCAAACAATGGTGGCAAGAGTTGGAGTACTCAAGAAAATCAAAACACAGCACAATTTTACAGGGTAATTACAGATAATTTAGTGCCTTACAATGTTTATGGTGGCCAGCAAGATAATTCTACAGTCGCCATTGCTTCTAGAACTAACGATGGAGGGATCGATTGGAAAGATTGGTATTCAGTAGCAGGTGGAGAAAGTGCTTTTTTGGCTTTTGACCCCGAAAATCCGCAATTAATTTATGGCGGTACGTACCAGGGAAATATTGATAAGTGGGATGCTAATACAAAAGAATCAAAACCTATTAAAGAATATCCAGAACTTGGTTTGAGCATTTCTCCAGAAAATGCAAAATATAGATACAATTGGAACGCACCTATTATTACATCACCACATGATAGAAAAACGATTTACCACGGTGGTAATGTGGTTTTCAAATCTACAGATGAAGGACAAAGCTGGTCTGTTATTAGTCCCGATTTAACTAGAAACGAAAAGGACAAACACGGACTAGGAGGCGGCCCGTTTACCAACGAAGCTGCAGGCGGTGAAATATATAACACCCTTACATACCTTACCGAATCATCACATGAAGAAGGTGTTCTTTGGTCAGGGAGCGATGATGGCTTGGCACATGTTACAAAAGACGGTGGCACCAATTGGAAAAATGTTACCCCTGCAGGTATTAAAGAAGGCATCATTAATAGTATTGAAGTATCTCCGCATGACCCTGCAACCGCCTATATTGTGCTAATGCGCTATAAGTCAATGGATTTAGGCAACTACATTTTTAAGACTTCTGATTACGGCACAACTTGGACGAAAATTACCAATGGAATAACGGGCGACCATACCTTTACCCGTGTTGTTCGAGAAGACAGAAAGGTAAAGGGATTACTGTATGCGGGTACCGAAACAGGCCTATTTATCTCTTTGGATGACGGACAAAACTGGCAGTCTTTACAACTAAATCTGCCATTGACTCCTATAAATGATTTAACCATTCAAGATAATGATTTGGTTGTAGCCACTGCTGGTCGTGCATTTTGGATTTTAGATGATTTAGCTACGATACAAAATATAAAAACACCCAAACAAGAGGTTACCATTTTTCAACCTAAAGACACCTATTTATTTATGGGTGGATCAAGTGAAAAACCTGTTCCAGGGTTAGGGAGCAATCCTAAAAGCGGAGTAACATTTGATTACTATTTAAGTGAAAAACAAGATAGCACAGAACTAAAATTAGAAGTGTTAAAAGACGGTAAAGTCATTCGTACCATTACAAATCAAAAACCAAAAGATTTTAAATCTTGGCCTGGCGGTCCATCTAAACCAGATGTATTACCTTCTAGAAAAGGATACAATCGATTTACCTGGGATTTCAAAAGAGAAAGTTTACCAGCAGTTGACAATGTGTTTGTTTTGGGTGGTCATGATGGTTCAACAGTAGGCCCAGGTGACTATACCTTAAAACTAAGTTTAGGAACGAGTATCACAGAAACAACGGTGAAAATTTTACCAAATCCGAAAGTGAAAAGTAGCCTAGCCGATTATTCAGAGCAACAAGAACTTTTAAAAACTATAGAAGCCACTGTGGTTGATATACACAATTCAGTGAATTCGATGCGTTCTGCAAAGACACAGTTGAAGGCTTATGCCAAACTCTTAAAAGATAATGAGATGGCTAAAGCCCTTTTAGAACAAGGTGATACTTTAGTGAAACGTATTACGACTTGGGAAGAAAATTTAATACAACCAAATCAAAAAACTTTTCAAGATGTAATCAATTTTGAGAATAAGTTAAATGCTCAACTATTAAATTTAAGAGGTTACATAGATGTGGTAGAACCAAAAGTTACCGCAGGTGCTAAGGTTCGATTGCAAGACCTTTTAGCCCAATGGAGCATGTTTAAAGCAGAACATAATGCAATCATTACTACTGAAATGGAAGCATACAATGAGGCGTTTAGAAGTTTAGAAATTCCTGCACTAATATTATCCAATAAAAAATAGATACGGCATAGTGAACAATCTAATTATTGACACAACATATAAAGGAGAAGATTTTACTAAAACTCGATTACAAAGAGCAGAATATGAAAATTGCGTTTTCGAAGGATGTACCTTTTCTGAAGGATATTTGGACAACCAGATATTCATGGAATGTGAATTTATAGAATGTAATTTAAGCAATACAAACATTGTAAATACCACCTTTAAAGAGGTGAAGTTTTCGCATTGTAAACTTATGGGAGTGGCCTTTAATACGTGCAATACGTTTTTTTTGGACATATCGTTTTTTGACTGTAATCTCAGTTATGCAATTTTTAATGAATTAAAACTTGTAGGGCAGTTATTTGTATCATGTAAACTAAATGAAGTAGAATTTTCAGATTGCGACTTGAGTAAAGCAAACTTTGATTCGTGCGATTTAAATCGTACTATTTTTTCTAGAACTAATCTTGAAAAGACAGATTTTAGCAGTGCTGTAAATTATAATATCGACCCAGAAAACAATAAGATGGTAGGTGCCATTTTTTCAAATGATGGCCTTATTGGTTTATTGCAGAAATACAAACTTAAAATAGTCATATGATAAGCAATTTATAAAAGTGCCAAGAATTAGGAAACAATTTGAATCTAGACAACAGAAATATGTGGTTTGAAAATTTAAATGGAGAACAACAATTTAAATAAATACCTTTAGAATAGTTTTCTATACGTTCGAATAAGTGATTATATTAAATTTCATGAAAAAATATCCATCAAAAATTAGTTTTGGGCTCTTATTTTTTATCCTATTAATACTGGCTGGAAGCGCCATACTAATGGTTTCGCCACCTGTATGGCTAGGACTAATAGTCAATGTTCTATTGTTAGTTTTTATCATACACTTGTTCATGTCTACCTATTATTTAATTGATGGTGGTTTCTTAATTATAAGATCTAGCTTTTTGATTAATAAGAAAATTAAAATCAGTAGGGTTAAGAAAATATCTGAAACGAATAACCCTCTTAGCGCCCCTGCGGCATCGCTAGATAGACTTGAAATTACGTATGATAATTATGGTTCAGTTTTAATTTCACCGAAAGATAAATCTGGTTTTATTAAACATATTACTCGATTAAATCCTCAAATTGAGGTTACTTACAAGGCAAGAAACAAAACATAAAGTTCAGTAGCAGAATTGATTATAAAGAGGAACAAAAAACATATATTACTAATTATTAAATAAAAATTATCATGGGAAAAGGTCAAGACGCAAAGAAAAATGTAAAAAAGCCACCGGTAAAAACAGCTAAAGAAAAGAAAGAAGAAAAGAGGTTGAAAAAATCAAAATAAGATTGGTGTTTATCACAATTTCATTTAAGTAATTATTTTTATACCAACGTTTTATAAATGGTTTGCTTAAAAAAAATTAGGATAAATCTTGTTCTAATACTTTTTAATTTAGGTTTATAAGGAGGTAATACCGATTATAACATAAATTAATTAACTATTAGCTTAAAATTTAAATGAACCAATATTGGATAAATGAAACAGGCAACAACGAACTCACTATTATTTATTTTTTCTATTTTCTTACTTATTTCTTGTGCTGAAGAACCAAAGTCTTCAGGTATTGAAAATCTGGTTCAGATAGAATTGAAATTAGAAAATTTTGACCCATCGGTGCATAAGAGCTTTATAGACCTGACAGTAGAGAATGCCACACAACCTATAAAGCAGCAACTAAAAGTTTCCGATAGTGGTACTGTCAATGTCAATTATATAAGTTCTTCGAAGAAGGAAATCAATTTTAATTACGATTACCGGAATTTTAATTTAATTGTCTCGCCAAATGAAAATATAGAAATCAAGCTGGAAATCAATGAATTACTTGATTGGTCAAGATTTAAGCACTTTGAAGTTGGAGGCATTAATAGAAAAACAAATACCTTATTAATGGCACACTCCCATTATATGGATAGTCTTATGCAATCAGCAACAGTAGCTGGAGCTAGGGATGGTACTTACTCAGAACTTGAATATAAAAGTGTTCGCTTAGGTGAGATGAATGAACAATTGAAAATATTTAAAAAGCTCATCTCGGATAAAAATATTAATGACAAGACTTTCATCGACTGGGGAACTGCTAAAATTTATTTTAGTGCAGGTAAAGATTTGAGTATGTATCCTTTTTATGGAACCATGAACAAAGAAATTGATGACATGAACGAATATTTCAATTTTATTCAAAAAATCGAACATAAATGGAACAATGAAATAGTTTATTTTTCTTATTTGGACTATTTAAAAAGCTTGTCATCATCGTACATTATTATTAGCAACATTTCCAATTCCTACGAGGAGAAACGTTCAATATTGCCTAAAGGTCCGACTGCAAATTTCCCAATCGCTTTTGAAATGATAAAAAGAATGCCCGCAAATAAAGATCGAGAGTACGTAATGACCTATGCTTATTACAGCAATAGCAGGGGGACTCCTGAAAAATATCGCGATAGTTTAAATAAATATGTGAGTTCTGATATTTTGGCTCTTTTAGAGACAAAGGAGGAAAATGAAAACTCAAACTTTCTACATCTTTTGAAAAATTATGATATATCGGATGCAGAGAAAAAAGAATTACTCGATTTATACGCGGATACAGCTGGTAAGGTCATATTTCACGATTTCTGGTTTGCCTCTTACTATCCATGTATGCTAGAATTTCCTCACTACAATGATTTAATTTTATCAAATAACGAGGAGGAAGTAGTCTTTATTTTTTATGGAACTTATATGACCGAGAATGAATGGGAGAAGACCATTAAAAAGTATGATTTGAAAGGCGTTCATCATTTATTGACAAAAGATCAATTAGCATTTTTTCAAAGGTACTTTGGTGTAAAAGGTTTTCCACATCATCAAATGGTCAATTCGGAAGGAAATATAGTAAAAGGAAGCATTCCAGGCATACGTTCTGATAATCTAAAAAATATCAATTCTTATATTTCGAAGCATAAAAAGACCAATCAATAGACTTAATCTAAGTTTTGAAAGTTTATACAAAAAATGAATAAAGTACACCATATAGCCATCATAGGTTCAGACTATGAGGTTTCGAAGCAATTCTATATTGATGTATTAAGTTTGGAGGTTATACGAGAAGTATACCGAGAAGAGCGTAAATCATATAAGCTTGATTTGGCCTTAAATGGTGAGTACATTATTGAACTGTTTTCTTTTTCTAATCCACCAAAACGACCATCGAGACCAGAATCGTGCGGGCTAAGGCATTTAGCATTTGAAGTAGATAATTTAGATGACATCATAGCACATTGTAAATCGTATAATGTAATTGCTGAACCTATACGAGTTGATGAATTCACACAAAAGCGGTTTACATTTATTGCCGACCCAGATGACTTACCTATTGAGTTTTACGAAAAATAGACAAAGGCGTTTGTAAACGTTTAATTTGTATATTGGTAGAAATACCTCAATATGAAACTAATACTGCTATTCTTCATTAGCGCCTGCTGCTTATTACATGCTCAAAACACCGTGTCTTTCGAGGAAGGAATGATAAGCCCAGAATCTAATCTTAAAAATATTGAATGGCTAACAGGTCATTGGCAAGGAGAAGCGTTTGGTGGTATTGCCGAAGAAATATGGAGTCCGCCATTAGGTGGCGTTATGATGTTTTCATTTCGGTTAGTCGCAGATGGTGCGATAAGTTTTTATGAATTCGGGCATATACTAGAAACAGACGGCACATTACTACTTCAATTAAAACACTTTAATGCTGACTTAAATGGTTGGGAAGAAAAAGAAGAAACAATCGATTTCCAACTAGTAAAGGTGCAAGGCGACCGCTTTTATTTCGATGATTTCACCATAGAACGAATATCAGATCAAGAGATAAACATGTATGTTGAGGTAGGCGAAAAAGATGGTACTTCAAATGAGGTGAAATTTAACTATCATAGGCAATAGATGAAAAAGCAATGTTTAGAATGCGGAAAAGATGTCATTGGTAGAATCGATAAAAAATTCTGTAATGATTATTGTCGTAATGCATATAATAATAAGGTGAACCCTGATAGTAAGAACCTTATTCGAAATATCAACAATCGACTTCGAAAAAATTATAGGGTTTTAGATAGTTACAAACTCACCGATGGCAAAACCAAAACAACAAGAACCCGATTGCTAGATAAAGGTTTCGATTTCGATTATGTCACCAATCTCTACACGACAAAAAAAGGAACTACGTATTACTTTTTATATGACCTTGGGTACCTTCCTTTGGACAATGACTTTTATATGATTGTGAAACGAGAGTAAATCCCAAAAAAAGGCACTCAAATGAGTGCCATTAGCTAGAAAAAATATAAAAATAAAACTATTTCCAGTTGTGTCCGCTAAGTTTAAGTGCTGCAATAACAATATCTTTTCTACTAATTTGGCCTACTAAAATACTGTTTTTCATAACAGGTAATCTTCTTCGGTTATGTTGTGCAAAAATGCCTGCAGCGTCAAATATTGAAATATCATGAGGTATCGTCTCCACAGATTTAGTCATAAAATTTTCAACACTTTTATCTAAAATAGGTTGGTTAAAATAACGACTTTCAGAAATCTGCTTCATACAATCTGCTTCTGAAATAATCCCAACCAAAAAACCATTATTGTCTAATACAGGTCCACCTGAAATATGATGTTTGGCAAATTTTTCCATTACCGTCAAAATAGACTCGTCTGGCGAAAAAGTGATTAACTTAGTCGTCATGTAATCGGCTACCAGAATTGGGGCCTCAAATTCCTTTTTAAATATCTTTCGAACGCCTTGAAAGCTTTTGATTCCCATAACAGTTTATTTAAAGGTTAATTACTAAAGATACTAAAAAATATCACTTTTACTAATAAAAGTCGATGTATGCAACTTATTTTTTAATAATTTATGACTTTATAAAAGAATATCATAATGATGAAAAAAACACCAACCATTTTAACTTTACTCGTAGTTGTTCTTGCCGTCTATTGGAGCTTTCACACACTCTTGCCTCAATACAATGCAGATAATGCGATTGCAGAAACTGAATTCTCGACAGACAGAGCAATGGTACATGTAAAAGAAATATCAAAAGAACCCCATGCTGTTGGTTTTCCTGCTCACGCTAAAGTACGTTCATATATCATCGCAGAGCTTCAAAAACTAGGCCTCGAAACGTCTATTCAAGAAGGATACACCGCAGGTGATTGGGGCAATCTCAGCAAGGCGGAAAATATTCTTGCACGTATTAAAGGGAAAGAAACGGGCAAGGCTTTGCTATTATTAAGTCATTATGACAGCAGTCCGCATTCGTCACTCGGAGCAAGTGATGCAGGCAGCGGAGTTGCCACTATCCTTGAAGGTGTAAGAGCTTTTCTAAAAACGAATCCAAATCCTAAAAACGATATTATCATTCTCATATCCGATGCTGAAGAATTAGGTTTAAATGGCGCAGATTTGTTTGTTCATGAACATGAATGGTTAAAAGATGTAGGCCTAGTTTTAAACTTTGAAGCTCGTGGTAGTGGTGGCCCTAGTTACATGCTGATGGAAACTAATCGTGGCAATAGCCGACTAATTTCAGAATTTATTACCGCAAATCCTGAATTTCCGGTAGCAAATTCCTTAGCCTATAGCATCTATAAAATGTTACCTAATGATACTGATTTAACCGTATTTAGGGAGGATGCCGATATAGAGGGTTTCAACTTTGCTTTTATTGATGATCACTTCGATTATCATACTGCAAATGATAATTATGAACGATTAGATAGAAATACCTTAGCACATCAAGGTAGCTATCTAATGCCTTTATTAAATCATTTTAGCACTATTGATTTAAGTGATTTGAAAAGCTTGAATGATAATGTCTATTTTAATGTGCCGTTTTTTAGAATGGTCTCTTACCCATTTACGTGGATTATGCCCATGCTAATACTAGCAGTTTTATTATTTATTCTTCTTTTAATAGCTGGTTTTAAAAAGAAGGTGTTAAATGGCAAAGACATTTTAAAGGGTTTTATACCGGTATTTATCTCACTAGCTATTAACGGTATCGTTGGTTTTTATAGTTGGTCGGTACTTAAATGGCTTTATCCTAGCTATAAAGATATTTTACATGGGTTTACCTATAATGGTCATGCCTATATCATTGCATTCACTCTTTTCTCAATAGGCGTATGTTTCTACGCGTACCATAGGTTTAAGGTGGTGAAAACCGCTAATTTATTGGTAGCGCCACTTTTTTTATGGTTAATAATTTGTGGTTTATTAGCACTATATCTTAAAGGTGCAGCATTTTTTATTGTGCCATTATTTAGTTTTTTAGTTGCTCTTTATGTGCATATCAACCAAAAGAATCCAAATCCCTTTTTGTTGGTGTTTTTGGGTATACCCGCCTTGTTTATTCTTTCGCCATTCGTTAAAATGTTTCCTGTTGGTCTAGGTCTAAAGATGATGGTTGCCACAACGCTACTTACTACTTTGATTTTCTTTTTATTATTACCTCTGATTACAAAATATCGACAAAAAGAGGCATTAGCATTCCTAAGCATTTTGTTATTTGCAGGTTTTATGGCATCGGCTCATATGCAATCTAATTTCACAAAAGAAAGTCCGAAACCTACCAGTTTACTTTATGTCTTAAATGTTGATGAAGAAAAAGCTATGTGGGCAACGTATGAAAATGTTTTATCTGATTGGACACATCAATATATTACTGATAAATATTACGTAGATAGTACATTAACCAAGAAGACAATTAGCAGTAAATATGGCTCTAATTTCACTTATACCAATAAGGCTCCATTAAAGAGGGTGCCAACACCCAACATCGATATACAATTAGATACGATTATGGGTGCAATTAGACATTTAAGGGTTTGTATTACGCCGAATAGAGCTATTAATCGACTAGAAGTATTTACAAATGATGTTGATATTTTAAAAGCAGACGTAAACGGTATAGAACTATCTGAATATTATTTAAAAAATAGAGGTAATGGAAAACTAATTACTCATTACATCAGCGATATTGTTTATACCGAACTAAACCTAGAAATTCCTTCAGATGCAACATTAGAATTAACAGTTTATGAAGCTTCGAATGATTTATTAAGCAATGCGTTGTTCACCATACCAAAGAGGAAAGAGAATGAAATACCAATGCCTTTTATACTTAACGATGCCATTTTAACCATTCAAAAAGTAAAATTTGACTAAGAACATAGGAATTATAGGTTGCGGATGGTTGGGACTTCCATTAGCGGAAGAGTTGCATAAAAAAGGATATCGAATTAGCGGAACTACCACTTCAGTAGAAAAAGTATCAGTATTGAAAACAAAAGGAATACAGCCTTTTAAAATTTCAATTTCTGAGGAGGGCATTAAAGGACCTATCTCAGAATTTCTTAGTACGTTATCCATACTTATTATTAATATTCCTCCTGGATTAAGAGGCAAGGGTCCCAAGGAAAGTTATATCGAAAAAATAAAGCTATTGTATGCTGCTATAAAGAAGTCAAGTGTAAAGCAGGTAATTTTTGCAAGTAGCACTGCTGTATATGGGGAAGCTGAAGGCACAGTTACGGAAAAAACTACGCCAGAACCAAATACAGCATCTGGAGTTCAATTATTGGAGTGTGAAAATCTATTTCTAAATGATCAGCAATTACAAACTACCATTATTCGATTTGGAGGGTTAATTGGTCCAGAAAGGCATCCAATTACCATGCTTTCAGGAAGGGAAAATCTTAAAGGAGGCGATGCACCCATCAACCTAATTCACTTAGATGATTGTATAGGAATAATAAAATCTGTTATTGAGCATAATCATTGGAATGCAATTCTCAATGCAGTGTATCCACAACATCCAACCAAAAAGGAATATTACACGAAGGAAGCATTGAAAAGAGGTTTAACTCCACCACAATATGAGTCGAAAAACACCAAAACATATAAACTAATAGCTACTTGTAGTCCTTTTCTTAATAACAAATATTGCTTTCTGACAACAGTAAATTAACACTTTACAACACTTACATACATTTTCACAACATATTGAGTGTAAAATAGTTAATATATTACTGATTTTCAACTACTTATCGATTAATGACATATCTTTAAGTAGCAATATAAAACCAAAATGTCATGAAAAAAGCAAAATTGAGGGAGAGGGTTTTAGTTGAATTAGAGAAGCTCATCTCCCTAAGTTGTAAGAATCCTAACGGTTCTAGAAAGTACGAACAATTACATGTTGCATTATTAAAAAAGTATTATAATGCTACCAACGTGACCATCGATTATCACCGACATAGAATAAAGATGGAGGTTATACAAGATGATAGTTTTTATGATCCAAAAACAGTAAACACTTATTTGCCTACATTTTACACTAATTTATTGTTTAATAGTTTACGCAAATTTTTAATCTCTTGCGTTGAAAAAGACAACAAAAGCATTGGCTTTTACTCCCATCTTTTATGCTCTTTTAGAAATTCTAATACTACCATTGAATTGGTATAAAATCTTAAAAAACATAAATCTTACAAGGCGTCTATTAGGCGCCTTTTTCCTTTTTTATCATTTAAGGCTTTCCTTAACAGGGTCATACAGATTATTTTAATAGTTTAGCGCACCTTAAATAGAACTAAAAAGATGAAAAAAACAGTTTTAGTAGTATTAATTGCCACATTATTTTCTGGAAGTATTGGATATTCACAAACGAAAACAGAATTAGAAAAACACTATCAAGCATTTTATGACCAAATGCGTCTACAGGGAGATGTTGATGGAGTTATTAATGCATTAACACATTTGAACGTGTTATCACCTTCTAAAGAAAGAAATGATACTCTTGCATACATCTATGCAAATGATAATCAGCATTTACAAGCTTTAAATACGATTGGAATTGAGAAAATAGATTCTGATTCTGACTTAGCAGTACAAGTAAAAGCCATTTCTTTAAAGGCCTTAAATCAGCCAAAACGATCTTTAGAGCAATTTGAAATTTTAAATAGCAGAGAGCCTAATGCTTATCTTGCTTATGAATTGGCAGATTTAAAAGTTCAATTAGGTGACAATGCAGGCGCCATGACAAATGTAGAATATGGTATTGCTAATGCTACCGATGACATGAAATATGCTTTTTACGAGCGTCAACAACCTTATGAAGTTCCTTTAAAAGCAGCTTTTATGCACATTAAAGGGCTTATACAGTACAATATGGACAAAAATAATATTGATCAAGCAATTGCGACAATTGACCAAGCTTTACAAATTGACCCAAATTTTAATTTGGCAAGTTTAAGCAAGCAAGCTTTGACATCTAGAAAAGTTGCTCCTCAAGAGAAAAAATAACATGATGTTATTATAAATAAAAAAAGCGGATTCATTAAATCCGCTTTTTTTATTTATTTCTTATTTGTTGCATCAAAAGGCTATCCTTCTCACTTTTGATTTTCACTAGCGCATCAACATTTTCATTTGGCACAGCTATAGAAAGAACGTAATGGGCAATTTTCCATTCACCGCTTACTTTTTTCAAAACACCAGAACCTCTACAAATTTTCATTTGCGTATCTAAAAGTTCATCGAACCAAGCAAAATTCATTTCACTATTTAAATAAATATTTCGTTCGAAAGCAGTAAAATTCCAAGCCCTACCCTTATCAAAATGAGGTTTAGCATAATTTATGAACTCATCTCGCTGCCAATTTTCGGTTGCATCAGTTCCTATAAATACAGCATCTTCAGTCATCAGACCAAAATATGCATCAAAATCAGCCGACCCGGCAGCAGAATGCCAATCGTCTAAAGCTTTAGTAATTAGAATTTTTTCATCACTCTGCCCAAAAAGCACAGACCCCATAAACAATATTAATACACTAATTTTCTTCATTTGCACGTAATTCGTCTGGCAGTGTATTATTTACAACCACATTAAACTGATTTTTAAGATTATTGAAAGCGGTTATCATTTCAATTAAAGATTCTTTGGGGTCTTGGCGATATTCTAAATCACCTTTAGTTTTTAAAATATAGGTTTTAAAAACCTTTTGCCTTCCTTTTATCTGAGGGATATCAAAAGAAGCTGGATAAATACCTGCCTCCATTTTTTTTTGATTTTCAACCAATTCATCAATTATTAAAACGAAATCTTCTCGATTTTCCGTTGAATAAATCTTATCAAAACTGCTTTCTAAGACCATAAAATCTTTCCATTCATTAAGTATGACCTGAGCTTTTGAATCTACACGCACCTTTTTGGGAAGACCATCAGTAACAACCTCCCATTGAGATTCCTGAACATTTTCCATTTCTGAAGCAGCTTCTTTACATGAAGAAGTTAAAAGTATAACTATAAAAAAAAAGATAATTTTGGGCATAAGCGAATGTACAAATTTTAAGAAAAGGTATCTTTATATGATATTCATTTAACGCTAATTTAAATGCCAAAATACATATTGATAATTGGAGCTTGTGGTCAAATAGGAACTGAACTAACGTTGGCTCTTCGAGAAGAGTATGGAAACGACCAAGTCATCGCCAGTGATATTAGAGAAGGTAACGACGAATTAATGGAGTCTGGGCCCTTTGAAATATTAGACGCGACCAACTACGATGCCCTAGAGGAACTTATTGCCTACCATGATATATCTGAAATATATTTAATGGCAGCAATGTTAAGTGCAACCGCAGAGAAATTTCCAATGCGTGCGTGGAACTTAAATATGAATACGTTATTTAATGTACTGAATTTAGCCAAAGAGAAAAAAATTGATAAAGTTTTCTGGCCGTCAAGTATAGCTGTTTTTGGGCCAAATACACCAAAGGAAGCTACTCCACAAAACACCATAATGGAACCTAGTACTGTATATGGTATCAGCAAACAATCTGGTGAGCGTTGGTGTGAGTATTACTTTAATAAATTTAATGTTGACGTACGTAGTATTCGTTATCCTGGTTTAATAAGTTGGAAAACCATGCCTGGTGGCGGCACAACCGATTATGCTGTTGAAATATACCATAAGGCCTTATCTGAAGGCTCATACACGTGCTTTCTAAAAGAGGACACTAAATTGCCTATGATGTTTATGGATGATGCCATACGTGCCACCTTACAGATAATGCAAGCTCCAGCCCATACAATTAAGGAACGTTCTTCTTATAATTTAGCAGCCATGAGCTTTACACCTAAAGAAATGGCTGAAAACATTAAAGCAGTTATTCCTAAGTTTAAAATTGGCTACGAGCCTGATTTTAGACAAGCCATTGCCGATTCATGGCCAAGTAGTATAGATGACTCGAAGGCACAAAAAGACTGGAAATGGAAGGCCAAATTCGACCTTCAAAAAACTACAGAAACAATGTTAGAAAATTTGAAAAACAGGGTTTAGCCTGTTTTTCAAATTATTTAATTACTAAATTTTAAACGCTTTTCAATTGCCATTATCATAGCATTGGCAATATCTTTACCTGTAGCGTTTTCAATACCTTCAAGTCCGGGTGAAGAATTCACCTCTAACAATAACGGACCTTTATTAGATCTAATAATATCTACACCGGCAACTGCCAAGTTCAATACTTTGGCTGCTTTTAGGGCTAATTTCTTTTCCTCAGGGGTAATCTTTATGATTGAAGCTATACCACCTTGGTGAATATTCGCTCTAAATTCTCCCTTTTGAGCCTGTCGTTGCATACTAGCTACAACTCTACCATTGACAACAAAACATCGTATATCTTGCCCATTGGCCTCCTTTATAAACTCTTGCACCAATATGTTGGTATTAACACTCTTAAAGGCATTAATAACACTTTCTGCAGCTTTGTTGGTTTCTGCTAAAACAACACCCTTACCTTGCGTACTTTCTAAAAGTTTTATTATTAATGGAGCCCCGTTAACCATTTTAATAAGGTCTTTGGTATCCATAGGTGATTTCGCAAAACCAGTAATAGGAATATGAATATCGTTATTAGAGAATAACTGAGATGCAAAAAGCTTATCTCTTGATTGCGAAATGGCCTCAGCCGAATTTTGGCAATACACTCCTAAATTTTTAAATTGACGAATCAATGCACAACCATAAAACGTAACAGCAGGCTTAATACGTGGTATAACAGCATCAAAATCTTTAAGGATAGCACCACCACGATATCTAATTTCGGGAGAATGTGCATCTAGTTTCATATAGGCCTGTTCCACATTTAGAAATACAATTTCATGTCCCCTCGCCTCGGCAGCTTCCATCAACCTCTTATTACTATATAATAAAGGATTACTAGCCAAAAGTGCAATTTTCAATCCTGACTTTTCCTTAAAATAAGGCGCATAAAGTTTATTGACCTCAGTATCTTCAAAGGACTGTAATTGATAGTTAACCGCAGGATTCACAATAAAACGCTCATTAAGTGCTTCTCTACCCAATAACATTCTAAACTCCATCGTATCTCTATTCGCCAATGTAAGTTCAATATCAAAAGTACAATCACCAATGGTAACAGGTGTCTTTATAACCAATCGTACTTCAGATATACCCGAAGAACTCTTAACCATACGACGATCAACCAATCTAGCCTGACATTCTATGGCAATACTTCGATTTTCTTGCAACGGGCTCACTTCAAATTTCACCCATTCGTTAGCTCCTCTATTAACTATTTTTATATTGGCAGCCTGTAAAGAAGATGTTTTTGCGCCAGAATCGACCCTTGCTTTAATAGCCGGTATACCTAGATCGCCAAATACACACCACTCTTCACTACCTATAATCTGTAAATTATCCAAATTGTTATTTTTTGACTCCTTGTAATTATGGAGTTTTTTTTATTTCTTTTTTAACTCAAATAAATCTGTTCTTCTATCTTTTAAATTGCGTACCGCACCAAATTGATTAAGCTCTCGCAATAAGTCAATATCAACATCTGCGATTAAAATCATTTCTGTATTTGGGGTAGCTTCTGCCTTAATACCATTGGTTGGAAAAGAGAAATCGCATGGTGTAAACACCATAGATTGAGCGAACTGAATATCCATATTCTGTACATTGGGCAAATTACCAACACTACCTGCTATGGCTACATAACACTCATTTTCAATTGCGCGTGCTTGTGCGCAATGGCGCACCCGTGAATATCCGTTTTGGGTATCGGTCAGGAACGGAATAAATAAAATATCCATGCCTTCATCTGCCAATAACCTACTTAGTTCAGGAAATTCAGAATCATAACAAATCAAAACTCCTATTTTACCACAATCTGTATCGAAAGTCTTGAACTGCGTGCCTCCTTGCATTCCCCAAACCTTTGCCTCGTCTGGGGTAACGTGCAGCTTTTCATAACGTTCCATACTACCATCGCGTCTACACAAATAACCAACGTTATAAAGGCGACCATCTATCATTTCAGGCATACTCCCAGAAATAATGTTGATATTGTAGGATATAGAAAATTCAGAGAATCTCTGAACTATGGCTTGGGTATGTTTAGCTAGCTCTCTAATTGCATTGGCGGTAGACATATGATTGTTACCTGCCATTAAGGGAGCATTAAAAAATTCTGGAAACAGAGCAAAATCTGACCTATAACCAGAAACAGAATCGATAAAAAATTCCGCTTGCTGTAAAAGTTCCTCCAAGTCTTTATAAGGTCGCATTTGCCATTGAATCAACCCTAAACGAACAATTGATTTTTTGGTAGCCGCCTTTTTATTCGGTTTTTGATAATAGATATTATCCCATTCCATAAGAATAGCAAAGTCTTGAGAAGCTTTATCACCATCTAAATACCCTTTCATTACTTTGGCAGGATGAAAGTCATTACTGATTTGAAAATTTAGTACTGGATCATGAATTTCTTTACGACGAACCTTAGCAATATATTCCTTTGGTGAAAGTTCTTCAGCATGAGAATGGTAGTTAGGCATACGGCCACCAAATACAATACTCTTTAGATTTAATTTCTCACAAAGTTCTTTTCTATAATCATATAAACGTCGACCTAAACGTAAACCTCTAAAACTAGGTTTAATAAAAACTTCTATACCATAAAGAACATCACCATGATCATTATGGGTATCGAAAGTATATTTACCCGTTATCTGCTCGTAGGTATGATTATCGTCGAATGCATCATAATCAACAATAATAGACAAGGCTACACCAGCTATTTGTCCATTAATTTTTATAACTACCTGACCCTCTGGAAATTTATTGATTAAAGATTTTATATGATCCTCTTTCCAGTATGACCCAGGCATATTGGCATAAGCAGAAATCATTGCTGCTTTCAGTTCTTGATAATCATCAAGGTCTAAAAACTTTAATTCAATATTCTCAATCTCATCAATTTTCATATAGGTGTTGTAAATACAACGGTATTAAGTTTAAAATGTATGTATATGATATAATCCTTTTCCGGAATACAAATAGCAATCCGAAAAAGGAATATTTTAATGTTATTTAAATGACTTTGTAGTTATAACTAGGCAAGAAAGCTAGTCTTCATCTTCGCCATCAACCATATCTTCTGGATCTGGCTCTACTACTGCTGCTGGATCATCATCATCGAAATCTTCATAATCATCTTCGTCGTAATTCTCCATAGTATACTCAAGTTTAGCGCTTATTTTCACTAAATACTTGGTATCAGCAGTTAACACCTCAACAGCCTCAATACGCTCTCCTTGTCCATTTCTGAAAGAGATAATATTACGATCATCATAACCGTCAGGATATTTATCTACCAAAAGTTTAAGAACTTCTGGAGTCAATTTTTTAAAGTCAACAATGACTCTGTTTAAATGTGCGTTCTTATCCATAATTACATATCTAAAAGGTAAGCAAAAATCAAGGGTGCAACAATAGTTGCATCACTTTCTATTATATATTTAGGAGTATTAATATCTAATTTACCCCAAGTAATCTTTTCATTTGGCACAGCGCCTGAATATGAGCCATAACTGGTAGTACTATCACTAATTTGACAGAAATAACTCCAAAAAGGTGTATCGGTACGTTCCATATCTTGATATAACATTGGCACTACACATATTGGAAAATCGCCTGCAATACCACCGCCAATTTGGAAGAATCCGATTCCGTTTTTAGAATTGTCGGTATACCAATCGGCCAAGAAAGTCATATACTCAATACCCGATTTCATAGTACTGGCCTTTAACTCACCTTTCATAACATAAGAAGCAAAAATATTACCCATAGTACTATCTTCCCAACCTGGGCAAATAATAGGCAGGTTTTTCTCTGCAGCAGCATACATCCAAGAATCTTTAAGGTCTATTTCGTAATATTCCTCTAACACTCCAGAAAGCAACATTTTGTACATGAATTCATGAGGCAAAAAACGCTCACCTTTATCATCTGCATCTTTCCATATTTTGAAAATATGTTCTTGCAATCTTCTAAAAGCTTCCTCTTCAGGAATACAGGTATCGGTAACTCTATTTAAACCTTTCTCCAACAAATCCCATTCATCTTGCGGTGTTAAATCTCTATAATTCGGAACGCGTTTGTAATGAGAATGCGCCACCAAGTTCATAATATCTTCTTCAAGATTAGCGCCAGTACAAGATATAATCTGAACCTTATCTTGACGAATAACCTCTGCGAAAATTTTACCTAACTCTGCTGTTGACATTGCACCTGCTAAGGAAACTAGCATTTTAGCTCCATTATTCAGTTGGTCTTCATATCCTTTGGCAGCATCTACCAAAGCTGCAGCATTGAAATGCAAATAGTACTTTTCTATAAAATTGGTAATTGCACCTTTAGTCTTCGTCATCTTCAAATTTTGAATTCGTATTTGCTTTATAGTCTATGTCGAATGAATTATCATATTCTTGATCTATATCTTGACCAGCGAATTTATAACTCAACATCTTATAATATAATTTTGCTGCTAAGAAATCTGATGATTTATCATTTTTATTCGGGCAAAGTTCAACAATATCAAACCCAACAACATTCTTATCTTCGAAAACTTGCTTTAAAAACTCTAAAGTCTCGTACCAAAGTAATCCGCCTGGCTCAGGAGTTCCTGTAGAAGGCATAATAGAAGGATCGAATGCATCAAGATCTAATGTTATAAAAACATTTTCGGTCATGGCTTCTATCACCTTGTCGGTCCAATATTCATCATTTACCATATCATGAGCAAAGAATGTCTTTTCTTCATCCATTAATGTCTTTTCAATAGCATCCATAGAGCGAATACCTACCTGAACCAAATTTGTGGTCTGGTTAGCTTCATAAACCGCACAGGCATGATTATACTTTGTACCTTCATATGACTCTCTCAAATCTGCATGTGCATCAATTTGTAGCACGGTAAGATCATCAAAACATTCATTAAAGGCACGAATAGAACCAATGGACATAGAATGTTCGCCACCAAATAATGTAACAAACTTATTACGTTTAATAAAGTCTTTAGTGATCGCATGTACCTCATTAACCATTGCCTCGGGCGAACTGTTTTCAGTTATGGGGTCAGTTAAATGAATTCCTTGCTTGTAAACTTCAGAATCGGTTTCAATATCATACAATTCCATGTTTTCAGATGCCTCTAAAAAAGCTTCTGGACCTTTGTCCGCTCCTTTACCCCATGTACTGGTTCCATCATAAGGAACAGGAATCAAGATAATTTTGGATTTTTCTAGTTGGGCGAATTCATCGGCAATTCCGGCATAATTCTTAGATGTACTCATGATATTTCAGCTATTGTTAAGTGGTTTTTTAGAAAATTTTTCAATTTTATATACGTAATTCTGTATTTATCGGTCTTTAAGACCAACTTATTTTTATTCATTAGAAGCATCTACATCATACCCCAATATTCCTAAAAGGTCCTCTGCTTTTTGCTGCCCTTTAAAGAGCTTGTATGTGAAATTACCATTTTCATCCTTATCTATCAAAATATGTTTAGGTTGAGGAATAAGGCAATGCTGTAACCCACCATAACCACCAATTGATTCTTGGTAAGCGCCAGTATTAAAAAACCCTATATACAAAGGTTTTTCTCTTTTATATTTTGGTAGATAAATGGCATTCATATTCTGTTCACTGTTATAGTAATCATCACTATCGCAAGTAAGACCTCCTAAAAGTACACGTTCATATTCATCATTCCAACGATTTATTGGCAGCATGATAAATCTTTTATTAATCGCCCAAGTATCTGGTAACGTGGTAATAAAAGATGAATCGATCATGTTCCACTTTTCACGATCATTTTGTTGTTTCTGATACAAGATTTCATAAATAGCACCACCGCTCTCACCTACTGTAAAACTTCCGAATTCGGTGAAAATATGCGGTACAGGTACATCTGCCTCATTACATGAAATACTAATCTGATTTAATATTTCATCTATCATATATTGATAGTCATAATCAAATTGTAAAGAATTTTTAATTGGAAAACCTCCACCAATATTTAAACTATCTAATGAAGGGCAAATTTTCTTTAAACGAACATACACCTTAAGGCACTTTACTAATTCGTTCCAATAGTAAGCATTATCACGAATACCTGTATTAATAAAAAAGTGAAGCATTTTTAGCTCAATCTTATCATTGTCTCTTATTTGATTTTCATAAAATGGAACAATATTTTTATAACCTATACCTAATCTAGATGTATAGAATTCAAATTTAGGCTCTTCTTCAGACGCAATTCGAATACCCACTTTAAAGGTGTCATCAATAGCTTCAGTCAATAAATCTATTTCTTCATAATTATCAATAATTGGAATACAATTTTGATGACCGTTATTTATTAACCTGGCAATATTATCAATGTATTTCTCGCGCTTAAATCCATTACAGATTACATAAGTTTTATCAGTTAATTTACCATCTGCTTTTAGCTTCTCAATAATATTGATATCAAAGGCAGACGAAGTTTCCATATGAATATCGTTTTTTAAAGCCTCGTGCATTACATGTTGAAAATGAGAACTTTTTGTACAGTAACAATAATGGTACTTACCCTTGTAATCATTCTTTTCTATGGCATTTGCAAACCAATTTTTGGCTCGTAAAATATTCTCAGAAATTTTAGGGAGGTAGGTGAATTTTAAAGGACTACCATATTCCTGTACTAAATCATGTAAAGGAATACCATGAAATTGCAAATGTTCGCCATCTAAATTAAATTCTTCTTGGGGGAAATAATAAGTTTGATCAATAAGATCAATGTATTTGGTATTCATGAAATTGAATTATAATGAATTTTGATTTTTTATAAATATAATAACTAGCCTATAGTTTGAAAGTTAAGAAAACATAAACATCTAATATAAATTCAAACTAGAATTTGTTTTTGTGTAGTAGGAATAAAGAAATAATCATGCTGACTCTGCATGATTGTTGAAATATGATGGGAAGTAATTTTAAACAATGGAAAACCAATGTTATTTGCTATCTGTTGAAAAAGTTTCCAACTACCCTCAAATCTAAACATAAAAAAATCACTCATAATCTTCAGCTAAAAGCTTGAAATCTATAACACCTTTAGTAGTGTATTAGTATAGAGCAAATGAAATCAAAAAAAATGAAAAAACAAGGTTTTTCATTTTTTTTACGACGAGCTACTTTTTTGTTGTATTAAATTTATATAAATCCTTTCAAATACGATGTAACTATTTTATTTTTAGGACATTAAAAACACTAAAAGCGATGAAAGAAAAGATAAATTATTCTGTATTGAGTTACTCCTTACTCACTTTCCTGTTTTTCTCGGCCAATTTTATAGCAAATGGTCAAATTTCTGAGGGAATATATGTTGACACTTTAGAAAATACCACATCAAAAAGAATACATCAAGTTAAATTACATGGGGATTATTTTATATATACCGCTTACGAAAATGACCCAGCCAATTTCATAAAAACTGTCGGTGGTTTTGCTAAAATAGAGAAGACCGATGATACTACTCTGTTGGTCGTTTCACTAGAATTTAACTCCAATTACGAACAAGATTCTATTAGACAGCTAAGCATACCTGTTAAAATGGTTGGAGACAAACTACAATTGAATTGGTTTGAAGAATTGACATTAGAACCAAAGCAATCTAAAACCCAAGATTTAGATGGCGAATGGCTTTTTGCGACTAGAGGCCCTGATACCGGTCAAGAAAGGCGTGGAGAGGAAAGCTCAAGAAAAACATTAAAATTTCTAAAAGATGGAACATTTCAATGGATTGCCTACGATACAGAATCTTTTAGATTTTCTGGTACTGGCGGAGGTAGTTATAGTTCTAAGGATGGAGTGTATACCGAACATATAGAATTTTTTTCTAAAGACAATTCAAGAGTAGGTGCTTCGCTCAATTTCAACTATAAACTTAATGGGAATGATTGGCAACATACAGGCAACAATAGTAAAGGGGAACCTATGCACGAGATTTGGTCAAAACGTGAGTAACTAGTTAATGTAAATTAAAAGAATTTTAAGAAGCTTTGTAATGGTAAAGGATTGCCCTTATTCATTAAATAATACAACCTTTTTTAAGTTTGGCTTACTTTTAAATTGGTAAATAAAATGACTATAATACTTAACGGAATAAGCACACTACCTAAAGAGAGAACCAAAAAATAACCATCATTAATTTGAAGGTTAAAAAAACCCGCCAAACCTTTATAAAAAATTAAAATTTCAGTTACAATAAATCCTGTTATGTAAACAATATATCCAGCTCTAGGTATATGTAACAGCTTATAATAATCTAGTAGTAAGAATAAACTTAAGGTAACAACCCCCAAAAATGTCCAATGAAGATACCCTATCGTAAAATCTACATAGGTTGCTGCTAAATTTGCGAAAAACGGAATTGATGTTATTAACTGAAGCATCATTTTTATCAGCAACAAAGCCGAAACAGTCGCCAATAATTTAAACTGAAAATTTGAAAACAATTGCTTTAATGCTCCCTTTTTGGAGTTAATATATTTAGCTAAAAGAAAGATTGCTGAAATTTGAATAAAACTACCAAACCCTCCTATTACATTGAATAAAATAGAAGGTTTGACCCATAAAGTAGATAATGAAAATGTAAAAATGACTCCCAAATTAAAGCTCCAGAAAAAGCGATTGAACACTGTTTTTGATAATTGAATATTGTTTTTCTCTAACAGATAAAGCAACAAGCCTATTAAGGCTAAAACCATCCACCCATTAAATTGAAAATGCAAATAAAAATAGATAGCCATTCTATACCAAACAGACTCAGTACCAAGGGTGCTTATTATAGCTCCTAAAGCCCAAGGCCCTAAACTAGAAAGCACCATATAACCCACAGCAATCTTAACACATTTAAACGAATTCGAATCTTTTAATTCTTTCTTACTATGTTTTAAAACAAACCATGTGAAACCATAGGAGGCAAATAAAAATAAGGTGGAAAATATGATAGAAAAGACCTTATACCCCATAAACGGAAAGGTCACCAACATACCAACAATAGTAATTTGAGTAAACCAAAAAATGTAACGGTACTTTGAATAAAAAGCGGCTTGATCTATATATGTTTTATAAATCAATGTGGTCAGGGCTACATATACCCAGCCCAATAATGCTATGTGAGAATGACCATGTACTACAAAGCGATAATTTATAGGAATCTCAATAGTATAAAACGCTCTTAAAACAACACCAAATAAAGCTGCCAATAAAAAATAGATTAATGCAAGTCTACTGTGGTTTTTTAATGAAAGCATTCTAGGTGATTAAGTGCTTTAAAAATCTTGTCTTTTCGCTTTGAATGATAACCTCCAAATGGGAATTATTGTCCAAAGTATTAACATAAAAATAGAAATAAAAAGCCCCTTATCAGTACCAAAAAATTGTTTGAAAACCGCGCCTGTATATCCCAAAAGAGCAGAAATATCTAACTTTAAAAGAATAAGTGTTCTTGATAAATCTATAGGGTTGAACATTGTTGCCGCCAATGAAAATGTATCTAAAGGGTATTCTTTAAAAATGATAAGTGACATTAAAAAAAGGCCATCGTATATCACTGCCATAAATAACCATAATAATACCGCATACCCAAATCCTTTTATTTTGTTTTCGTTAGACAGTGCTATGTTAAATGATAATGCTGTAAAAATTAAAGTTAAAAATGCACCGGTAACCAATAGTAAAGAAAAGTCGAAAATGGCATCACTTTTAAATAAGCCGTAAAGCACAAATGGTATCCCAAGTCCTAATACCAAACTCAATGTCAATGATCCTGCCACGCCCAAATATTGACCTAAAAAAATTGAGGAACGTTTAATGGGTTGTGCTAATAGTAGCTCAATAAATTCTTTAGAATTATAATAATACATGACACCAAAAATGGTGCCTATCAAGGGCACTAGAACTATGATAATATTCATGAGAGTGATAACCGCTTTAGAAACATCGTTGTTTAAAAAGAGGAGTACAAACCCTAAAATCAGGTAGAAAAGAAAATATACGTAGCTCCATCGGCTACGAATTAAATCGTAAAAACTATATTTTAATATTTTAAGCATCGGTTGGAGTTGTTGCTATGGCCGCAATGGCATGTTCTAAATCAGTTTGATTTGTCTTTTTCTTCAATTGTTCAATACTGCCCTTAAAATAAATTTTGCCTTCTAAAAGGTAAACTATTTCATCTGCTACTTCTGCAACAAACTGCATTATATGTGAGGTAATAAGAATAGTTTTTCCATTCGCTTTTTCTTTTTTTATCAATTCTTTTAATCGAATTAAAGAAGCAGGATCTAAACCTGTGGTTGGTTCATCTAAAATAAGCAAAGGACAATCGAACATAAAAGCCAGAACGATATTAACTTTTTGCCTGGTGCCACCTGAAAGTGTGGACAATTTTTTATCTAGAAAAGATTCTATCTTAAAAAGTTCTATTAAAGCTTTTTCGTCACTTGGTTTTTGTCGAATGTCTTTAATCATTCGAATCAATTCTTTTACCTTTAGGTTACCAGGAAAGTTGGCAATTTGAGGTAGGTAATCTATATCTTGACGATATTTCCAATTCTTTTTAATCGCTATACCCGATACACTAATATTCCCTTTATTTGGTACCACCATACCCAAAATACTCTTAATCAACGTGGTTTTTCCTGAACCATTAGGGCCTAGTACTGCAAAAATGCCACCTTTTTCAATAGTAAGATTCAGTCCAGAAAGGACCTCGTTCTTTCCAAATTTTTTATGTAGATTTTCGACCTGAATCATAGTGTTTTCATCATTAAAGGATTTGCATCTAAAAGGTTGTCGGGCGTGAATACTGGAGATACTTTTTCTGAAAAATCAATAATATCCATAAAGAGACTTCGTAATAGAACAATGGTCTCTGGGGTCTTATTAACGATATACGAAAAGAGTTTAACTGGCCTGTAGGGAATATCACCTATACCATTTTTATCCAAATCATAACCAGTGTATTCGCTCCAATAATTTTGGTCGAATACATTATCGTTCAATTTACTATTATAGGATATATCAAATGAATTATATAAAAAATTATTTTTGGTAAACGTGTTTTCGTAGCAAGCACCAAGTACTTTAATTGCCCAACCGTTGTTTACAAAATTATTGTTCTCATATCTAATGCGATTAGAACCCTCTATATTAATACCGATGGTGTTTTCTTCAAAGGTATTTCCAGAAATTTCAGCATCATTAATCTCTTTCAAAAGCATACCAAAAGCAGCTGTGCCCCAATTTTTACGAAAAGTATTACCAATCATTTTTATCCGTTTCGAGAACATAACCGCCACTCCAGCCCCATTATTCTCGAAAGTGTTATTTGTGTAAATGTCATCGTTAGAAAACATGAAATGTAGTCCGTAACGCAAATTTTCTGTGCTAGAATTGTCTTTTATAACAATGTTATCAGAAAATTCTAAATAAATACCATCACGTACATGTTGTACTATGTTTTTTTCGACCTCAACATTCTTACAATACCAAAGCTGTATACCATTACCAGAGTTATACTCATCTACTGCATCACCTATTATTTTATTATGATATACTTTACCGTTATTAGATTTCTCGAGATAGATACCAAAAAACAATTTCTCTAACACCACATTTTTTATGATAAAATTTTCACTTTTAACTACCCTAATTGCGGCATAATCTGTAGTATAACTAGTACCCACATTCATTATAAAAAGACCATCTATTGTTACATTGTCAGATACAATTCGAATTATTTCTCCTTTATCTTCCCCATCAACTATTGGGTAATTTAAACCTATTAGCGTCAATGGTTTATCTATAAGAATATTAAACTCTTTATAGGTTCCTTTTTTAATCAACAATGTATCGAAATCAGATGCCATTCTTACCCCTTCGGTAATAGATTGTATAGTACAATCTGAACAAATTGGCAGCGTTCTAGACCAGCCCAATGAGGTTATAAAAATTGAAATGAAAAATGTAAGGAGGTACCTCATTATTTAGTAATCAAGAATTTAGAATTAACGGCTAGCATAATTTCTACTTGCTTAAACGTATTGAAACTTCACTGATAGTTTTTGTATCTCTTCAGTATTATTAATTAAATCTTGCTCTTAGTTCTGTCCAATTTAGAAGCTCGCCATTATTTGCTAATTGTGCTTTCTTTGCTGCCTTTTCTGATGCGAACGCAGTTAAATACTCCCCCATAGGGCTTGGTATATTCTTACTTATCAAATAGATCGCTTTAGTAGCATCAATTGTCTTTCCCGGAGCATTGTAATCATTTACCAAATATACTGCAACTGTTGAAGGGTCAATTTCCTTTAAATGGTTCAACATACATTCAGAAGCATCAAAAACATAACTTCTACCTTTTTGTGTCATAAACTGTGCTGCATGCTGCTTATCAACAATAGTCATACTACAAAATTGACAGCCGTCTGAACCATACCCTATTTCTTTCGGGGTACTATTACAGCTTGTTAGTATCAGACACATGACACTTATTAAAATGGAATAATTTTTCATGATATTGCTAATTATTTTATGTGCTAACACTGAATTTAGGCAGTATTTTTTTTACCTACAAAAAAAGCGCCCACTGTAAGCATCATCCCTACAAACATCATCCATGCCCCAGTTTGCGGCAATGAGGTAACTTGAAAATTCAACATATTGGCATGACCAAATAATGGCGGCTTATAGGTCATAGGTGTACCGTCAGGATTTGCCATTTTCATAATAGCATGAGGGTCTAAATTAGTGCCATAATCTGTCATCCAAGCATTAAAATCATACATTCCTAAAATACCCAAAACTGACATTAAAAGAAACCATCCGATAAACCATTTATAACTAATCTTACCAATAAACCCTAAAAAGCCAATTAATACACCTAAAAACACCATTGCACCAATTACTTTAGGAAAAGCACTGAACTCCCACATTTCTTCTGGTTTTGGTATGGTTTTCATGCCGATATAATGATTTAGGCCGTCAATATTAACTATATCAAATTCATTAAAACCTTTAATGCCATCTATAAAAATATTCATTCCTAGAGGTTCTGGGTATTGTGGAGCACCCAACATAATATTCCATAATGGAAAAAAATATAATCCTAATAGAAATAAAGGACCTACCATCATTATTATACTAGCTTTTTTCATTGTTTCACACTTTAAAATTCAACATTAATTTTGTTGTGGAAGGTTGCTTATGGATATAAAAAAGCGGGCAGGTTAAATAACGTACCCGCTTTTAGTTTAAGAAAGAAATTGTAAAAGAGCTTTATTCGCCCAAAGACCATGATAATTTTATGTCAGAATCTGCAGGGGATACCCTAACATAACCTTGCATTTCTTGGTGCAAAGCAGAACAGAAATCTGTACAATAGAATGGCCAAACACCAGGTTTTTTGGGTTCCCAAACCGAACTTTTTGTTTGGCCTGGCATAATTAATAACTCAGAAGTATTCTGACCTATCATTGCGAAACCGTGCGGTACATCAAAGTCTTGCTCGTGGTTTGTAATATGGAAATACACTTTATCCCCTACTTTTACACCTTCGATATTATCTGGAGTAAAGTGACTACGTATAGTAGACATATAGATGTGCACTTCATTTCCGTTACGCTCAACTCTAGCTTGATCGGGAGTTAGTACTGCATAAGGATGCTTATTCTCATCTAAACGATAGATTTTTTTAGATTTCGGAGCTAATAATTCTGCCGGAATACCCGCTGCATAATGCGGCTCACCATGGGTTGGAAAATCATAAAGAAGCTCCATTTTTTCACCAGAAATATCATATATCTGTGCTGAATGTTCCATCTCTGGGCCTACAGGTAGGTATCTATCCTTAGTAATTTTATTCAACGCAACTACATACTTACCAAATGGTTTTCTTGAGTTTCCGCCAGGTATCATTAAGTGTCCTACAGAATAATACGTCGGTTTTCTGTCAATTACTTCCCAAGTACCCAGTTTCCATTTTACAACTTCAGAAGAAATAAAGAACGTAGTATAGGCATTTCCTTTTCCATCAAACTCGGTATGTAATGGGCCTAAACCACCACTTTTAACAACACCAGCCAAAACATCCTCGAACTTTAAAATTGGAATACCGTATGCTTCACCATCGAACTTTTTACCTTCAATAGCAGCTATCATATTGTCAAATGAGTGCACCGTTAGATCTGCAGAAAGTTTACCATTACCAATGATGTATTCTCCTGATGGATCTACATCACAACCGTGAGGAGATTTTGGTGTAGGTAGAAAAAATACAGCCCCAGGCACATCAAGTGGATTTACCGTAAGCACCTCTTTTTTCATGGTACTTGTTGCAGTATGCGTAGACTCATCATAAAGGTTGTGTGCATAATTTGCCGGCACTTTTTTACCACCACCATTATTTACATACTCTTCAACTATCTTCCAATTTATTGCGGCAATAAAATCCTTATCATTTTGAGAAGAATTAACTTCTTGTAATGAATTAGCTTCCTCAGTATTATACGTTGTAAAGAAGAACCAACCGTGAGATTTTCCCCGTCCTGGATGAGATAAATCGTAGTTAAATCCAGGCATTATTATTTGAAATTTAATATCCATATGGCCATGTTCTGGATCAACGCTTATAAAAGATAATGCTCCTTGAAAATTTCCTTTATATTCATTAATAGGCATATCACGTTGTGGAATAGGCACAGAAAAACGCGTTCCAGCAACTACATATTCTGTATTTTCAGTTACGAAAGACGAACTATGATTACCTGCACTATTAGGAACTTCAATAATTTCTTCCGTCTCAAATGTAGTAAGACTTATACGTGCAATTCTTGGTGTATTATTACCATTGATAAATATCCATCTACCATCTAACTCTCCATTAGTTTGTGAAATATCTGGATGATGAGAATCATCCCAAGGTACAAATCCATGAGAAGTTTCTAACATGGGTTTGGTTTCTTCAGAATAACCATAGCCGGAGGTAGCAAATTGTGAAAACACTGGTATTTCTTTAAACATACGACCAGATGGTAAACCGTACACCGTAAGGTTACCACTATAACCGCCAGACATAAAGGCGTAAAACTCATCGTGTTCACCAGGTGCTACATAGACTTTTTCAGCATTACTTGAATTAAGTGCTCCACTAGATGAATTTCCGTTTTGATTACCGCAACTTGAGAGCATCAGAGCTGACCCAAGCAACGCAAATAATTGATATGTATATTTTTTCATTGTGTATTTGTTTTATCTGTATTGAAGTTGTTTTTATTTAATTAGAAGGAGGTAAAATTACTTTATCCACTACGTGTACAATTCCATTACCAGCAGGTATGCTCGCAATAATTTTGGCGCCGCCAACATACACATCGTCACCTTTGACTTCTACAATAGCATTTGTGTCATCAGCCTGTCCTAATTTTTTGAACTTTTTCAGAAACTCTTTGTCATAGTTTCCGGCCGTAACATGATGTTTTAGAATCGTCGCTAAAGCTTCCTTATTTTCAGGTTTCAATAAGTTTTCTACAGTACCTTCTGGTAGTGCATCAAAAGCAGCATTAGTAGGTGCAAAAACCATTAAAGGACCTGCGTTAACTAAAGCATTTTCCAAACTTGCAGCTTGTACTGCTGCTACCAAAGTAGTGTGGTCTGGCGAACCAATTGCAATTTGCAATACATTTGGTGTTGAGCCATCATCTTCAATAAAGGCTTGCCCTTTTTTATGAGCATCATTCGCGTCATATGTTGCATCTGATGTACTCATGTTGTCTGTCTTAGCTTCATTCTTGCAGCTGTAGATTAGTGACAGCATTAAAAATGAACCGAATACTAATTTTAATGTGCTTGATTTCATAATTTGTTGATTATAAGGTTCTAAAATATTCTAAAATTGAACGGGTTTGTTCTACCGTTAAGTTTTGGTTAGACATGGCTGCACCATTAAATTCTATCAATAAATCTTTAGCGCATCTATCTTGTTCTGTCATTAACTTAGGATCAAGAATCATATTCATAATCCATTCAGGGCTTCTTCTTTCTAGAATACCTATTGGTGATGGACCAATAAACCTTTTGTCTAACTTATGACAGGCCGTACAGTTAGTTTTGTAAAGTGCTCCACCAGCAGCTGCCATTTCTTTATTAATTTCTGGATCCAGGGTAATATCCTTAATTTGACCTACTCCCTTATCATCAAGTGTAATACGTTGTGATGCTGGAACTTGATCTATCGCTGGAGCAGCTTCTGAAGATTTCTCGGTAGACTTTGAGCGATCAACACTAAAGCCTTCTTTTTTTTCTTGTTTTCCTCCACAGCTCATTAAGAGTGCGGAAAAAATAATTGCAAAACTTTTAATCGCTATTTTCATTATATGGTTTATTAATTTTATTCACCAAAAGTAATTGCATATATGTGCACAGAATATGATATTTATCATGTAAGTAAAATCAAAATATATTTGGGTGTTTGTAGCTAATAAGCCTGATAACCAAGGTTTTTAAGAAGATCTATTTATGGGTGATGTACTTGCATTAAATAGGTAAAACCTTCCAAAAGAGATTGCTTCAGGCATTAACACATTTCACCTTTTTATGCTGTATTACTTCAAAAATTGTTTAATAAAGGGGTCATATTTCTTGATAAAAGACCCAATGGTGGATTTTATTTTATAGATGAAAATAGATTATAGAAATATTAATGGCAGTAGATTATATTTATGGCCAATCTAATGTTATGAGGGTATACAAACTCTATTAGTGAAAAACCTATTCTAACTTTATTGTTAAGAATTTTCGTGTATAATAAATCCAAAGTTTTGTGTAAATAGTTTAAAATAAAAAGTGACCTCGGCAAGAATCGAACTTGCATCTAAAGTTTAGGAAACTTCTATTCTATCCATTGAACTACGAGGCCGATAATTTCAATTAAGTTAAAAATAGAATTAATTTAAATATTAAAAATCTGAATTATTTTAGATTTATCTATTCTTCATAAACCTCAACAATCATCTCTACCTCAACTGCCATATTTCCAGGTAAAGATCCCATGCCTACAGCAGCACGCGCATGTTTTCCATTTTCACCAAAAACCGCTACCATTAAATCAGAATATCCATTGATTACTTTAGAATGATCTGTAAAATCGGGCATTGCGTTGACCATACCGTGAACTTTAACTATCCTTTTAATCCTATTCAAATTACCCAATTCCATCTTTAAAACAGACAGTTGATTAATAGCAACTTCTCTAGCTGCAGCATACCCCTCATTTATACTCAAATCTTTTCCTAATTTGCCTACTATATTCTCACCATTAGCTTGTTTTGGTCCTTTTCCAGCTAAAAACAAAAGATTACCACTTCTTACTGCATGTACATAATTTGCAACAGGTGTTCCTTGATCTCTTAAGGTAATACCCAAACTATCTAATTTTGCTTGTGGGTTATATTTATCATCAACATTAACTGTAGAAGTCTGCATATTTCGGTTTATGCCCTTGTTAACATCGGTACATCCAAATATTAAAACTATAGATAGAATACAAAAACAAGTTTTCATAGAAATTTGATTAAAAATGATTATTAAACTTACAAGTTAGTTAATAGTTCATAATCAAAGGAATAAGGTGTAATACCGCAATTTTTATCATTGCATAAAACCCATAAAAACATTCAGAAATAATAAATTTTGTGCTTTATGTCGCTCTTTCGGTATCATTTTAATAAAAAAGCACTGATATTATTTCATTTTTATTAGTTTAGCACATTAACCAAACAACTAAATCAATACAAATATGGAAAGCTCTAATACGACTTCTAACGTTAATGCGAATAGGCTATTTTATGCCAGTTGTTTCGCATTGATTACTACAGCATTTTCTTTTGCAATTGCAGCAGGTATTCTAGACCAACTAAAAACGGAATTAGAATTAAGCGCTAGTCAAGCTGGTCTAATTACTTCAATGTGGTTTGCAGGGTTCCCTATTGCAATGGTAATAGGCGGACTTATTTATCATAAAGTAGGTGGTAAAGTTATAATGCAATTTGCCTTTTTCGCACATGCCATCGGTATTATATTACTGATTTTTTCTGAAAGTTATGTTGGCTTATTGGTAGCTAACCTACTTATAGGATTAGGGAATGGATGTACTGAAGCGGCTTGTAATCCAATGATTGCAGATGCTTATAAAGGTACCAAAATGAGTAAAATGCTAAACCGTTTTCACATGTGGTTTCCAGGTGGTATTGCAGTAGGTAGTTTACTATCTGGCTTTATGACAAATTATGACATTACAGGACAGAGTCAAGTGTGGTTACTTTTAATTCCTGCAGTTATTTACGCCTATCTGTTTTATGGACAAACTTGGCCTAAGGCAAAAATAGAAGAAGCTGCAACGATAAGTGGAAATTTAAAAGGGATGCTTACCCCATTATTTGCATTTATCGCAATATGTATGGCACTAACGGCTATCTCTGAATTTGGGCCAAATCAATGGGTTGGCTTAATTTTATCAAAAAGTGGAGCAGAACCGACATTAATTTTGGCATTAACAGCAGGTTTAATGGCAGTAGCAAGATATTTTGGTGGCGATATGGTTAAGAGATTTGACCAAACGGGTGTACTATTAGGTTCGGCAATTTTAGCAACTATAGGTATCTATCTATTTAGCACCCAAACAGGTGCCATGGCATATGTAGCTGCTATTATTTTCGCATTAGGAATCGCATATTTCTGGCCTAATATGATAGGCTTAACGGCAACAAAAACTCCAAAGACCGGTGCTTTAGGAATGTCTATCATTGGTGCAATTGGTATGTTCTCAACGTCAATTTTTCAACCAATTATTGGAGGTTGGATTGATGCTGACAGAGCAGCTGCTTCGGCACAAGGTTTTACAGGTGATGAACTAGAATTAGTTTCTGGACAAGAAACTTTAGGAACTATGGTCCTATTTCCAGCAATTTTAATCGTTCTTTTCACCATCCTTTATTTTTGGATGAAGAACAGAAAGCCAGAAGTTGCAATAGCTTAAAACATAAATTCTATATAATATAAAAGGACCCAAAATGGGTCCTTTTTTTTGTTCTTAGTTATATGAAAAACTATTTCAAAAGCAATTCTAATATCTGTATAGCCGCATCACTAATTTTAGTACCTGGTCCGAATACTGCAGTAGCACCAGCCTCTTTCAAGAATTCATAATCTTGTTTTGGCACTACGCCACCAACAATAACCATAATATCTTCTCGGCCATAACTTTTCAATTCTTTAACCACTTCTGGAACCAAGGTTTTATGTCCTCCAGCAAGTGACGATATTCCTAGAATATGCACATCATTTTCTACAGCCTGTTTCGCGGTTTCTTTTGGTGTTTGAAAAAGTGGACCAATATCTACATCAAAACCTAAATCAGCATACCCAGTAGCAACAACCTTTGCACCGCGATCATGCCCATCTTGACCCATTTTCGCTACCATTATACGAGGTCTTCTACCATCTTGCTCTGCAAAACGATCTGCTAACTCTTGTGCCTTTTTAAAGCTTCCGTCTTCTTTTATCTCCCTTGAATACACCCCAGTAAATGAATTTATAATCGCTTTATGTCTGCCATACGCTTTTTCTAAAGCACTACTTATCTCTCCTAAAGTTGCTCTTTCCCTTGCTGCAATTACAGCTAAAGCTAATAAATTTTCTTCCGAATCGCTACCAGCTAATTTGTTTGTCGCTACTTTTGAAATAGCTTTTAAGGATTCTTCTACCTTAGTAGTATTACGTTTCTCTTTTATTTCTTCTAATCGCTGTAATTGCTGCCTTCTCACTTCTTTATTATCAACTTCCAATATTTGAAGTTCATCTTCGGCTGCGAGTTGGTATTTGTTTACTCCGACAATTACATCTTGAAGGCTGTCTATACGAGCCTGTTTCCTGGCTGCAGCCTCTTCTATTCTAGTTTTTGGAATTCCTGTTTCGATAGCCTTGGTCATTCCCCCGAGATTTTCTACTTCTTCCATTAACTCCCATGACTTATGCGCTAAATCATGCGTTAATTTCTCTACGTAATAACTACCTGCCCATGGATCCACAGTTTTGGTCATATTGGTTTCATGTTGCAGGTATAACTGAGTTTCTCTTGCAATACGCGCAGAGAAATCTGTAGGCAATGCTATTGCCTCATCTAAAGCATTCGTATGTAAGCTTTGTGTTCCTCCAAAAACAGCGGCAGCAGCTTCTATAGTGGTACGTGCTACATTATTGAAAGGGTCTTGTTCGGTAAGACTCCACCCACTAGTTTGGCAATGTGTTCTAAGCATTAATGATTTTTCACTCTTGGGGTCGAATTTCTTTACCACTTTGGCCCATAACATTCTCGCAGCCCGCATTTTGGCAATTTCCATAAAATGATTCATACCAATACCCCAGAAAAATGACAATCGAGGAGCAAAATCATCAATTTTTAATCCTGCTTCTATTCCTGTTCTAATATATTCTAAACCATCAGACAAGGTATATGCCAACTCTAAATGTGCTGGTGCACCAGCTTCATGCATATGGTAGCCAGAAATACTAATACTATTGAATTTGGGCATGAATTTACTTGTATACTTGAATATATCTGCCACCAATTGCATAGATGGTTTAGGCGGATAGATATACGTGTTACGAACCATAAACTCTTTAAGAATATCATTCTGTATCGTACCCGACAATTGTTCGAGTGAAACACCCTGTTCTTCGGCGGCAACAATATAAAAAGCCATGATAGGCAAAACAGCCCCGTTCATGGTCATGGAAACCGACATATCATTTAGCGGAATACCTTCGAATAGAATTTTCATATCCTCGACGGTATCTATTGCCACACCTGCCTTACCTACATCACCAACAACACGTTCATGGTCACTGTCGTAACCTCTATGTGTAGGTAAATCGAACGCAACTGATAATCCTTTTTGACCAGCTTTTAAGTTTTTTCTGTAAAATGCATTGCTCTCGGTAGCTGTTGAAAATCCAGCATATTGACGAATTGTCCAAGGGCGTTGTACATACATGGTAGCATATGGGCCACGTAGAAAAGGTGGCATACCTGCTGTAAAGTTAAGGTGCTCTAATTTGTCTATATCATCTGCGGAATATCTTTTCTTTAAAGGAATTGTTTCAGCTGTTTCATAAACCGTATTCGCTGAAGTTGACTCACTAATTTTAGCACTACCATTATCTGAGTTCTTTAAACTAATATGTTGCAAGTTCTTTCTACTCATGTGATAACCGGTTTTGCTCTAATTCTTCTGCTAATCGCTTTTCAATTATAGGAGTTATCAAAGTTTTTCTAGGATTCTTCTTTAAAAATGGATAAATCTCTAACTCACCACCCATGTTATCCGTTTTATTTTGATATGCATTTGTGCCTACTAAAACAGTCTTTTTATCATCAAATCTTTCTTGCTGTCTTTTTGCGCTATCAGCTATTCTATTCTGTATAGAATGATTTTTTAATTGTTTAAGAAAGCCACCTTCTTTTTCAATAGACTTAAAAAGAATTAAAGCCTTTTCTGCTAATTGATTTGTTATGGTTTCAATATAGTAACTGCCCTCTGCAGCGTTTTCGACTTTGTCAAAATAGCTTTCCTCTTTCATCAACACTAATTGATTTAAAGCAATACGGTTTGCGAAATCGTTATCCTTTTTATAAATAGAATCATAGGGTATATTATAAATGGTATCAGAACCTCCAAGAACAGCAGACATACACTCTGTTGTCGTTCTTAACATATTCACGTTATAGTCAAATATGGTTTTATTACGTTTCGATGGCATTGTTGAGATGTGACAGCTCGGAGAAATGTCATATGCTTCAGCAAGAACTTTAAAAAGTTTTCGTAACGCCCTCAACTTTGCTATTTCAAAAAAATAATTGCCCCCAACGGCAACTTTAAATTCTATACTCTTTAGCTTTTGAAGGTTTCCATTCTCATGCAAGGCGTTTAAATACTCATTGGCATGTGATAGTGCATATGCTAATTGTTGAGAAATATCTGCACCGGCATTATCATAAAGGGTAAGATCAACGCTTACTAGATTTTCAATATTTAAATCAATTAATTCGTTAAAAACCTTAAAATCTGAAGTTAGAGAGTCGTACCAATTACCGGATCTAGCTAGTTGGCCTATAGGATCGGTTTGAAAGTAAACGTTGTTTGAATTTGAAACTAGATTAACAACCTTCTCAATGAAACTTTTGGACATAAATTGCATATCGAAAGAAACACTTGTGGTATTTAAATCAATATTGTTCAAAAGCTTTACAACATCAATAGTATCTGTAGCAATTACAAAATGTAAAACCTCTGCACCTTTCTTAATTAACTTATGAGCTTTTTCATTGGCCATTATGGCGCTACCTGCATAAATGGATTGACCTATTCTCCAAGGAGTAGCTGGCAACGATTCTACTTTAATATTCTCTAAATCGTCAGCGTGGTAAAAAGGTTTTACTTTAATGCCTTCTGGAGAATCCCAAACAAGTTCTTCATTATAATCCTTACCTTTTAATTCATATTGAATTTTTTGTTTCCACTCTTTTGCAGAAACCTCCCTGAAATTTTCAAATAAGGTTTCACCCTTCATATAAGACGGAGTTAAATTAAAAACAACTAATAATAACACGTATTCGAAAACCTCAAATAGCGCTTATCAAAGATACGATAAGTAAATTGTGTTCAACTAAAATGACTACTCCACCACATCGATGGCATTCAAATTCTGAATATCCTTCGTCTCAATTCTAGAAAGTTCTTTCAATTGTCCTTTTTCGAACATAGCAGGCAATTCTTTTAGAGGCGTACCAACTGGCGCTTCCCAATTAATATAATCTTGAAAACGAATTCCATCAATTGTTCTAGGGTTATATGCACTCCTAAATCGTACTCCGCCTTCATTAACACTATAACTGTATGCTAAATAATTTATGTAATGCGATTTTTTATTTATCCAGTACATAAAAACATCATCAAAATCTTTACCTCCGCCTACTTTACCAAAAGTGACCCTAACTATATCGTAATCTTCTCCTTTAATTGTGGTTTCCCCTACGCCCGCTTTTTTTACTGCTTTATCATTTAATTTATGCGGTAATGTAGCAAAATAAATAACGGAGTTTAAGGCTTCAGTATATTTAGCAATATCCTTTTCTGTTAGCTTAACCAACTCGTTATTAACCGTTCTGGATAACTGTCCATTCTGCATAATGTCCACAATTTTATTACCCAAACTATCTTTTGAACTTACCTTGTACGTATAACCATTTTTATTTTCAAAAGAATACACTTTATCTCGAAAGGTAAATTGATAATGAGCAGAATCATAGAGCTTTCCACCATGCATTTTAATTGCCTCATTTACTATAGAATGGGTAATCTCATCATTTAATTCTTGAGCAGATTTTTCTATTTGCGATGCGTTTTTATCATTCTTTTGAAAGTCTTTACACCCTACTGCTAAAAACAAAATAGCAGCTGCTATTATTAAATGTTTATTCATGTTTTGAAAATAAAAATTAAAGTTGAAATAATTAAACCTGACTTCTCAAATTTTACCAATAGAATTTAATTTGTCGAACTGTTATTATAATCCTAACCTCTCAAAGGTATTGTTTAATAGTATTGAGTACCAAAGATCCGATAAAAATGAACATTACAAACTTAAGAAGGAAAATGGATTAAGAAAAAAACCGAATAATTATCAATTCTAGTATTGACAACTATTCGGTTTTTAATGTCTTTACTTCTATCATTAGAAAGCAAGACTTAAATTTTTTTAAATTATTGATTTACTATAAAAGCATGAATTACCCCAGGCAACCAAGCTAATAACGTGAGTAAAATACTTACTAAAAGGGTTGTACCAACACCGTGCTTCATAAAAACAGCTAAAGGCGGTAAAAGAATATTTAAAATTATAGTTAATAGTGACATTTTTTAGTTTTTTTGATTTAAACAAATATAGCCGTAATATAATGTGCCGATTAATTCGAATCAATTGATTACTAGCTTAATAAAATATTCATTACTCTAGTGATAGTAGGCATTTCTAACATATACGCTCGAACTACTATAGACGGAAAAACAGTTTCGGTTACTTTTACAACACATTTATAAAAAACCCGGTAACGTAATTCTCGCTACCAGGTTTAAATATTATGAAATGAGATTAAGTAGTATTATTTCATCAAATTGATTTCTGAAATACTTTTAATTCTATTTCGTTCTAAAAAGGCATCAATAGTTTCAAAATGCTCTATTACTCTTTGGTCTTTAAATTCAAATACCTTTTCAGAAAGACCTTGTAAAAAATCACGATCATGCGAAACCAAAATTAACGTACCATCAAAAGTAGATAGTGCCTCTTTTAAGACATCTTTTGATTTTAAATCTAAATGATTGGTTGGCTCATCTAGAATTAAAAGGTTTACAGGTTCCAATAATAATTTAACCATCGCTAATCGGGTTTTTTCTCCACCCGATAGCATACTTACTTTTTTATCAATATCATCACCACTGAACATAAACCTTCCCAAAATATTTTTCATCTGATTACGAATATCTCCAAAGGCAACCTCGTCTACCGTTTGAAAGATGGTCAATTCTGGGTCTAATAATGAAGCTTGATTCTGGGCAAAGTATCCCACTTTTGCATTATGGCCCAATTGGCAAGTTCCAACTACATCAATCTCACCTAAAATAGCTTTGATCATGGTAGATTTTCCTTCTCCATTTCTACCTACAAAGGAGACTTTTTCACCTCTTGCAATAGACATATTCGCATTTTTGAATACCACTTGTTCGCCATAAGATTTGGAAACATCTTTAACGGTTACAGGGTAATCACCGGAACGTGGTGCTGGAGGAAAACGCAACTTTAAAGATGATGTATCTATCTCATCAATTTCAATGATGACCAATTTTTCTAACATTCGTTCACGAGACGATACTTGATTTGTCTTGGAGTATGTTCCCTTAAATCTTTCGATAAAGGTCATATTATCAGCAATAAATTTTTGCTGTTCTTGATAGGCTTTAATCTGATGAGACCTTCGGTCTTCTCTTAATTGCAAATAGTGGGTATAATTGGCCTTGTAATCATAGATACGGCCCATAGTAACCTCAATGGTTCTGTTGGTAATATTATCTATAAATGCTCTATCGTGTGAAATCACCATTACGGCGTTGGCTTTATTAAGTAGAAAATCTTCTAACCAAATCACCGATTCAATATCAATATGGTTGGTAGGCTCATCTAACAAAATAAGATCTGGTTTTTGCAGCAAAATTTTGGCTAGCTCGATTCTCATGCGCCAACCACCGCTAAATTCTTTAGTTTGTCTTGTAAAATCTTCTTGTTTAAAACCAAGGCCTTTTAATGCTTTTTCAACCTCAGCATCATAATTTACATCTTCTAGCGCATAAAATTTTTCGCCAAGATCAGAGACCTTCTCAATAATGCCCATATAAGCATCGCTCTCATAATCTGTTCTCGTCTCCAATTCTTTATTTAGCCGTTCCATTTCATCACGCATTTCAAAAACATGCTTAAAAGCCTTGGCGGCTTCCTCAAAAACAGTACAATTATCCTCTGTCAATAAATGCTGCGGCAAGTACGCAATTATGGCATCTTTTGGCACCCTTACATTACCACGGTTTGCATTTTGTTCCCCAGCAATAATTTTCATCATGGTCGACTTACCTGCACCGTTCTTACCCATAAGTGCAATTTTATCGGTAGGGTTTATCACAAAAGATACGTCGCTGAATAAGGTTGTTCCACTGAACTCTACAGCTAAATTATCAACTGAAATCATAGTTTAAATTTTAATACTGCAAAACTAGGAATAAGGAATGGGAGAGGCATCTTGGTTTTAGATAAAAGTTAGTCTACTCCTAAATCCCTGAAAACAAAAAAACCCTATCATTTCTGATAAGGATTTCGCTTTTTGCTCCCCCTCTTGGGCTCGAACCAAGGTGAGTAACTGCTTATTTTCCAACTATTTGTCAACTCGTCAAGTTTATGGGTATCCGAATTGTATGCCTTTTCAATAAAATTTCTATTCTAATTTAGTTAATACTTTATAAATCTCCACCATAGCCAAGGTATCTAATTTACAGTATTCCAAAAGGTTTTTTCTAGTTTGCTCAATATCTTCATTAAAATAAGGGTCAGTTACCATTCTACCCCAAGTGTCTAATGCCATTGTACCGTCTTGAACTTCCAAATCTGAATAGGAAAATTGCGGACATAATACAGGTAACACCTTTTTAATTGAACTTCTACCACCAAACCTGTAATCTGCATAATCTCCCTTGAATACAGTTTCCAAATCAAACATATGTGCGTTCATATAGTTTAAGTAATCTGTATATTCAGGAATCCATTCTATCATATTTTTATTTCTACCTACTTCAAAAGGTGCGTTCCAAGATATAAATGTACCTGTAAGGCCTGTAAAATCTTGCATTTGTCTTAGCATCTTAGTTGGCTGTTCTAATGCTGCTCCAAGCCATTCAAAGTGGGTTAAATGCCCATTCTCTTGCATTGTATGTATAGAGACCTGAAATACTAAGTGGTTATGAGGGCTCATCATATCCAGCCTAGGAATTGCTGTGGGAAAGGTTTCGTAATCTACAAAGTGTAGCGGAAATGTTAGCTTAGATAGTGTTTTAGCTATGGAAGATTTATTGATGACGACTTGCTCTTGCTTAACAGATTCAACTTGTGTTTGTTGATTTGTACTTAACTCAAAACCTAAAGGTATATCTAAAATACTTAAATGGTTATTATCAACTAACTGACCTATTTTTTTTGCTGAAATTCTAGCTATCTCATAAATGCTAAACTCGGGTACATCATTATTGAAGTACTTAAAGCTATCACAATGGTTTCTTCTTGTTTTGTACCTGCAAGAACATATATTTTCATTAATGACCTTTTTTTGAATAAGATTGGAAGCTGCAGTAATATCATTTACCATGATAGAATATATCAAATCTATTTGCTCAGTTACATCAACAACTTCTAATAATTCATCTGCTACTATTTCTCCGTCTTTTACAAATTCCTTATTAAGGTGGATGATAGAAACTTTTGAAACGGTATGCCCACATTCCTGTAAAACATACTTTTGAAAACAGGCATCTTCTAATTTTCCTTTCTTTATACTTGTCGCAGATTTTATTTCATAAATGTGATATGTACTATTGGCTAATTTTTCTAAAATATCAATTCTTGCAAACGCTCCTTTTTTAGTAGCAAAGGAAGCTTGAAAGAATACCTTAGCTTTAGAGGCTAATTTTTGCTGAGTGTCCTGAGGAGAAAAATTTTCTGGTAGATTTACACCATTTGGGAATAATAACTTTGCATACTCTTCTACCTCATAACCTTCTTTTATCAACTTTTCTAAAAACAATGAGAACTCCCCTTTGTAGTTTTCAAACACTTTGGGTTTGTTTTTAAGTAGCCATAATGATTCTGGGCAATTTAGGTATTGTATGAAATCTGTCTTGGTTAGTTGCATTTTGGGTGTGTATCTATTTCATCAGTACCTGATTAGTTACATCCTCCATACTTGCAGCAACAATCATTTCAGTATCCAAAGCTTTGAAATGCTTTTTACCACAATCAATCTTACCTTGTTCTTTGGGTCTCAAATCTCCAAACATCGTAGTTCCTTTTGATTCTACTACAAAGTACAATTTCTCTTCATTACCATCTTTCCAAAGTATGGCCCAATCTGGATTGTAAGTTCCTAAGGGAGTATCTATCTTAAACCAACCTGGAAGTTTAGCATATACAGAAATATTAGAGCTATTCTCAAAATCACCTGCTAGCTTAGACTCTATGATAGAATCATATATGACATAATCATAGGGTGACTTTTCACTATCCTTAAGATTGCTTTTTAAATACCCAAATAATTCTTCGTTCTTAAAAAGCTCTTGACTGAAGTACTCAGAATCACCCATCTTCTTATACTCAATACCATCTATAATATGTAAACGCATTTGCTCATTAATAATGTCTATACAGCCCTCAATAAACTTTTGAGGATTGATTTTAAAATAACCTAGCTTATTTGTTCCTGTAAGAATCCTTACGATAGACCTACGGGTCAATTGGGTTTCATTTTGAAGGTAACCCACAATATCAGGTAATAGTCCAACCTCATCATTGACATTCTCCGAATAGGTTGTTGGGTCTTCCTTTACTTGAAGCCCCCCTATGCTCATGGCTACCTTTACTTTGGTGTAATGAAGCTTTCCTCTAGTAATTTTCAACCTATCATCTAAAGCTCTTATACATTCTTTTACAAGGCTATCTGAATCAAATTGTACTGAGAAAGTAGTTTTATATTTAACTCGGTCCCATAGTTCCTTAAATTCCGGACTATTGAGAACTCGCTCATTTACTTGCACCTTCTTTTTATCGTCCTGATTTTTAATCTGAAGCTTACCTGCAGCATCTTTTAAATTACTTAAGATTTGTTTTTCAACATGCTCACTTTCTGTAAATTCTTCTGGTAATTCTACCGCATCTTCTTTAATGGCAATGCGCAAAAGGTCTTGTACCTTTCCTCTAGAGTCAATGTATCCTTTTAGGATTAGGTAATCATATAGTTGTTCTGATTTTTCCTGTCCTAAATAGTTAATATCATCACCATCAATACTTATTACCACATTGTTGAAGCTGTGTGATTCTAATACCCCAAATTTTATTCCTGTGGCTTCTTCAACTTCTTTCTGTAATTTGTCTACCACGTCTGCATACGATTCCGTTGCCATTACCGTAAGGGTGTTGGTTTCAAATCCGTGTACCCTATCTCCATCTTGATTTACGCATAATCTAAGACCACGACCTATTTCTTGTCTGTACTTAGTTTCAGACTTACCTAAATCCTTCAAAGCACAAATTTGAAAAACATTAGGGTTATCCCATCCTTCTTTTAATGCGGAATGGGAGAAGATAAAACGTAGCTTAGAATCAAAGCTTAACAACTTCTCTTTATCTCGCATAATGAGGCTATATGTATCTTCGTCTGCATTTACAGAACCTGAGGTATCTTTATAATATTCAAATTTTTCCTTTTTATTACTGGCTTTACTCTTCTTGTCAATAGAGAAGTATCCATTATGTACTTCGGAAGCATTAACTTCAACATCTTTCATTTCGCCAAAGAGACTTGCATACTTGGTTTTTCTGATGAGTCTTTGGTATTCCTTTTCAAAAATTTCTGCGTATTGGCCTAATGACTGATTTCCATCTTCATCATACACACGATATTTACTAACAGAATCTATAAAGAACAAACTAAGTACCTTAATACCTTGAGGGTTTAAAACCAGCTCTTTGTCTAAATGCGCTTCAATGGTTTTACTGATAAGAGCAGTTTTGATTTGCCCATCATCTACACTACCAATGGATTCACCTACTTTAAGTTCCTCATCACGACTCGTAAAATCTATATACTCGTCTTGAACATAAATATCTTTGATTATATAGCCTTCATACTCAATACTACCTGTAAGTTCTTCTAAATCTTGGTTCTGTTTCACCCATTTCCTTACCCGCTTTATCTTGCCTCCTTGCAACGCATCAACCTCAACACGAGCATCAATAGTTCCCCTTCTAGAACGTACGTCTAACAGACTTATATATGCCTGATTATTCATTCCTTCGGTTTGTATAGAACCCACTTCAATTTGTTTTACCAGCTTCTTATCATAGGCATCTACGGCATCTAACTTATACATTAAGTTCACCTTCTCTTTATGAGTTGCTGAATAGCGTAAAATAGCCAATGGATTTAGTCCTTGTACTGCTTTCTTAGCCAACGGAGTACTCATTGTACTTTGAGGCTCATCGATGAATACTACCGGGTTAGTATTCTTTATAAGGTCTAGTGGCTTATACCCTAACTTATCATTATAACGGTGAATAATATTCGCCTTCTTTTTAGCATCATCTGGATTCTCAAAACTCTTACGGAAGGCATCAATATTAATGACCATTATAGACAAGCCATCATTCGTTGAAAAATCTCTTACCTCATTTAGCTTACTACTATCATAAATAAAATAGTTGTAATTGATGTTATCATATAATTGTTTAAAATGGTCCTCTGTTATTTGGAGTGATTTGTACACACCTTCTTTTATCGGAATAGAAGGAACAACAATAATGTGTTTAGAGAATCCGTACTTTCTATACAATTCCATAATAGAACGCAAATACACATATGTTTTACCTGTACCTGTTTCCATTTCAATAGTAAAATCTAGATGGTTTCTATCTACCTCACTACGTTCACTAGGTTTTAAACCATTTGCTAACTGAAGATTTTGAACATTTTCAACAATACTACCTTCTGTCAATGTCAAACGGTTACCATAACCTATTTCATTAAAGGCTATATTTTGTTGTTTAGCTAAGAATTCTGGTGAGTATACGGTAAAGTTTGCCTCGCATATATCTTGACCTTGAAATATGTCTGTAATGGCTTTAATAGCATCTCTTTGATACTCTAAGCTACTGTCAAATTGTATTTTCATCTTCTATTGTTCTTGTAGCTTTAACAAGCTTTTTGCATAACATTAATAGTGCTTATTTAAAAGGTTTCCTTGCTTAAGGTTTATAGTGTACTATATATACTACTATTATCAGTTACTTTATTACCTTGCTTAACTCTATGTAAATGTTTCTTATCTTCTCTATTACTTTTTTCTTTAGTACTTATTCATACAGCTTAAGTACTTCTTTAAGCAGAACCTTTACCTTGCTTATTTAAGTAGCTTTCTTGCTTAACGTCTGAAAACCCTTATTATAAAGCAATATTATCATGTTATTTAACCTTGCTTATTTAATGTTCAATCTTTCTTAAAACAATACAAAGCGTTCTTATCTCTTTGTTTATTACTATTTCTAATTAGAATTCCATTATCAATAAAACCATTTAAATATGCTCTAATTGTATTTTGATTAATACCTGTATAATTAGATAAATCTTTA